>Ga0082335_1001213_pt1 | contig 57197 bp, 58 predicted proteins | sample Subgrocontami58m_FD_72375 | JGI IMG/M metagenome (GOLD analysis project Ga0082335, IMG submission 72375) | Subsurface groundwater microbial communities from S. Glens Falls, New York, USA - GMW37 contaminated, 5.8 m (SPADES assembly) (version 2) ... | reverse complement strand
CCCCAGGGGCGCGCCCAGGGCCCGCGGGAGTCTTCCCCCGGGCGGGTCCGCAACCCGCCCGCCTCGGTGACGCCGATGTGCAGCGGGTAGTCGCAGGCGTCGGCAAGCTGCTGGTAGGCCGCGACCGCAAGGAAGACGTCGGACGCCTTCACGCTGATCTTGAACTCGTGAAAGTCATGATCCTGCAGGATCCGCGCATGATCGAGCGCGCTCTCGACCATCGCCTCCGGGCAAGGCTCGCCGTACTTCTCCAGCAAATCCTTCTCCAGCGACCCGGCATTGACGCCGATGCGCATGGAGCAGCCGTGATCCTTGGCGGCCTGCACGACTTCGCGCACCCGCTGGGCATTGCCGATATTGCCGGGATTGATGCGCAGGCAGGCGGCCCCCGCCTCGGCCGCCTCGATGGCGCGCCGGTAGTGAAAATGGATGTCGGCCACGATCGGCACCCTGGAACCCCGCACGATCGCAGGCAGGGCCGCCGTCGACTCCTCGTCGGGGCAGGAAACGCGCACGATATCGACGCCGGCTTCCTCGGCGCGACGGATCTGCGCGATCGTGGCCTCGGCGTCCGCCGTCAGCGTGTTGGTCATGGACTGAACCGTGATCGGCGAATCGCCGCCGACCGGCACGGACCCAACCATGATCCGCCGCGACTTGCGGCGCACGATGTCGCGGTAGGGTCTGATGCTCATACGATCAATGTAGCTGCGGGCGGGCGGCTTATCCAGCCGCCGGGGCGCCGCCCGGCCTAGCGCGCGGCGATGACGCGGTAGGCGATACCGGCCGGCACGACGTAGGTTTCGCCGGCGCGCACGTATGTCTGCGCGAGAACGTCGCCATTGGGCGCCCGCAGCTCGACCCAGCTGTTGAGGCGCACGCTGACCGGCGTGTCGACCTTCATGGGCAGGCTCGCCGGCGCCTCGGCAGCGGGGGTGCGGGCGACGGCTTCCTCGGTCGCGGGTGCCGCGCCGGACGGAGCGGCGGCGCGCGGCGGTTCGACCTGGACCGGTGGCTGCGCCGCCTGCGCCTGGCCGATGGCGGGGACGGTCATGACGACCGGCGGCGGCGGCGCGGGTATCGCGACGACCACGGGCGGCGCGAGGGGCGCGGGTTGGGCAACGGATTCGTGACGCGGCGCCGGCCAGACTTCCGCCGGCAGGCCATTGGACGTGCTGCGGTTGTCCGGCGTTGCCGGCACGGCGGCGGGCGCCTCGCTCGTCGGCACGGCATCAGGCGCCGGAGACGTATTCGCAGGGCGTGCCGCCAGCAGGCGATCCGGCACCGGCGGAACCTTCTCGGCGATCATCGACTGCTCGCGCGGCAAATAATTCCAGACGGCGTAACCTGCGCCGACAACCAGCAGAACGGTCAACACGGCGAGGCCGATCGGCGCGCGCCTCTCCACGATCGGGAAGTCGGCCGGCAGCGACAACGGACGCTTGATGGGAACCGGACCGGACAGGTGATAGGCGGTCAGCACCTTCTCGGGGTCGAGCCCGACATGCGCGGAATAGGCACGCAGGAAGGCCGGGATATAGGCGGCGCCAGGCAATTTGTCGAAGCGGCCTTCCTCGATCGCTTCCAGATGGCTGCGCCGGATTCGCAAGCTCTTTTCCACATCCGACAGGTCAAGGCCGTGCGCCTCGCGCTGATCGCGCAGCAACCGACCGACCGCGCGACCCGGTGCGGCCTCGCGTTCAACCGCCCGCCAATCGACCTGATCCGGCATGAATAGACCCTGCTTTCCCCTCGCATTCGACTCTTAGCAGAGGCGTCATGGCAGGGCAAAAGCGATTCGACTCTTCGCGGTTAAATTTCGATCGCGTGGTCGGCAGCGAAGAGGCGCAGCGTCTCGCGCATGGGTCGGTCGGGCTGTGAAAGCGCATCGCCCATGAAGTCAGTTGCCTCGGCGAGATCGAGCGACCGGATCATCGCCTTCACCGGTCCGATGGAGCCGGGCGACATCGAGAGAGAGCGCACTCCGACGGCAAGAAGCGCCAGCGCCTCGACCGGTCGTCCAGCCATCTCGCCGCAGACGGCGAGGTCGACGCCGGCGGGCCGTGCCTTCTCGACTACAAAATGTAGCAACCTCAGCAGCGCCGGAGACAAGCTGTCGTAACGGCCGGAGACGCGGCTGTTTCCACGGTCGGCGGCGTAAAGAAACTGAAGGAGATCGTTGGTGCCGACTGAGATGAAGTCGACCTGCGGCAACAGGCTGTCGAGTTGCCAGGCCAGCGCCGGCACTTCGAACATGACGCCGACACGCAGTTGCTCGGGCATCGCCTGGCCGCGCCGGCGGGCCCGGTCGAGCTCGAGATCGAGCAGCCGCCGGGCGCTCACAAGTTCCGCCACCTCGGCGATCATCGGAAACATGATCGACAGCGGCCGGCCATTGGCGGCCTGAATCAGGGCGCGAAGCTGCCGGCGCAGCATGGCGGGCCGGTCGAGACCGATCCGGATCGCCCGCCAGCCCATCGCCGGGTTGTCGTCGCCAAAGGCGCCGACATAGGGAAGAACCTTGTCGCCGCCGACATCGAGGGTGCGGAAGGTCACCGGCCGGCCATCGGCAAGATCGAGGACGCGGCCATAGAGCCAGGCCTGGGCGTCGACGTCGGGAAACTCCGAACGCACCATGAAGGGGATCTCGGTGCGATAGAGGCCGACCCCGTCGGCGCCGGTATCGTCGAGATGCTGCATGTCGATCAGCAGGCCGGCATTCATGTTCAGCGCGATCCGCGCCTGGTCGCGCGTCGCCGACGGAAAGTCGCGCAGCGCCGCGTACTTCCGCCGCCGCTCGACCCGCGCCTCGATCGCGGCGTGGACCGTCTGCAACACATCCTCGGCCGGGCGCACCAGGACCTGGGCATTGTCGCCGTCGACCACGATGGGATCGCCCGGCTCGACCCGCGACAGGACGTCGGGCGCGCGGCCGACCACGGGAATGTCCAGCGCGCGCGCCACGATCGCGACGTGGCTCAAGGCCGAGCCCTCCTCGAGCACGACGCCGCGCAGGCGCGTGCGGTCATAGTCGAGAAGCTCCGCCGGTCCCATGTCGCGGGCGATGACGATCATGTCGTCTGGCATCGAGCTCGGATCGGCGGCGATGCGGCCGGTCAACCGAAGCAGCAGACGATTGCTGAGGTCCTGCAGGTCGCTCAGGCGTTCGCGAATGTAGGGATCGGTCGATTGGCCGAGCCTGGTGCGCACGTCGTCGAAGGCGCGCTGCACGCCGGCTTCGGCGGTGAGCCCCGACGCCACGGCCTCGCGCACGCGCTCCATCCAGCCGCGGTCGTCGACGAACATGCGGAAGGTCTCGAGGATCTCGCGCTGCTCGCCCGACTGCATGTCGTGCGCCTCGAGCATGCGGTCGACGTCGGCCCGCACGCCACGCAGCGCGTCCTCGAAGCGCCCCTGCTCCAGGGTCACGTCCTCGGCGACCACCCGCTGGATGACGATGCGCGGCTCGTGCAGCACGGCGCGGCCGATCGCGACGCCGGGCGTCAGCTGCACGCCGTCGACGCGCAGCGGCAGCAGGCCGATGCCGTCGACCTGCTGCATCTCGTTGGGGCTCACGATGTGGCCGGCCGCGATCAGCTCGGCGAGCACCATGGCGATGGTCTGGAGGGTCTCGATCTCCTCCTCGTCGTACTGGCGGCGGGTGCGGTTCTGCACCACCAGGACGCCGAGCACGCGGCCGGCGCGCAGGATCGGCACGCCAGCCAGCGAATGATAGATTTCCTCACCCGTTTCGGGGCGATAGGCGAACTGCGGGTGGGCCTGCGCGTCGTCCAGCGCCAGCGGCCGGCCGTGGGCGGCGATGTCGCCGACCAGCCCCTCGCCGACCCGCAGCCGGGTGCGGTGCACAGCCGAGGGATTGAGGCCCTGGGTGGCGAACAGCTCGAGAACCTCGCCGGCGCGCAGCAGGTAGATCGAGCAGACCTCGGCCACCATCTCGTTGGCCACCAGGCGCACGACCTCGCCCAGCGTATCCTCGACGGAACCGGCACGCGCCATCGTGTCCCGGAGCCGCTTGAGGAGCATTCGCGGTCCGGCCAGTGGAGTTGATCTCTCCATGGTCAGACCGCGGGATGCTTGAGTCGGATGACGACGAAGCTGCGGTCGATGGCGCAGGCGCAAGCTCGCCACGCCGCCAACGGGCGGGCATTCAGGCAAGCCTTGCGGGTGACTTCCGTGCGCATGGCCCGCTTATAGCAAGACCCGCGCCGAACTGCCTACCCGCTTATTCGCATAGGCACGAGAGAAACTTATGCGTTCAGGCGGCGTCGAGATCGTAGGCCGTGTGCAATGCCCGGACCGCGAGCTCGGTGTATTCGGCGGCCACCAGGACGCTGATCTTGATCTCCGAGGTCGAGATCACCTGGATATTAATGCCCTTGGCGGCGAGGGTCTCGAACATCTTGAGCGCCACGCCGGCATGGCTGCGCATGCCGACGCCGATCACCGAGACCTTGGCGACGTTGATGTCGGACTTGACCTCGGCGAACTTGAGGTCGGCCTTGGCCTGCTCCAGCCGCTGCACCGCGCGGGCAAGGTCGGCCCGCGGCACCGTGAAGGTGATGTCGGTCGAGCTGCCGTCGAGCGAAACGTTCTGCACGATCATGTCGACGTTGATATTGGCCGCGGCCAGCGGCCCGAAGATCGCCGCGGCCACGCCCGGCCGGTCGGGCACGTGGGTCACGGTGACCTTGGCCTCGTCCTTGGAGAAGGCGATGCCGCTCACGACGGATTTCTCGAGTCCCTGAGCCATGATTTCGTCCTCGTCCACAACCAGCGTGCCGGGCAGATCGCTACCGAGCGCCGCGTCGAACGACGACAGCACCTGCACCCGCACATGATGATTCATCGCCAGCTCGACCGAGCGCGTCTGCAGCACCTTCGAGCCCTGCGAGGCCATTTCGAGCATTTCCTCGTAGGTCACGCGGTCGATCTTCTGCGCCTTGTCGACGATCCTGGGATCGGTCGTGTAGACGCCGTCGACGTCGGTGTAGATGTCGCACCGGTCGGCCTTGAGCGCCGCCGCCAGCGCGACCGCCGACGTGTCCGAGCCGCCGCGGCCCAGCGTCGTGACGCGGCCCTCGGGCGAGACGCCCTGGAACCCGGGCACGATCGGCACCTCGCCTGCCGCCAGGCTCCTGGCCATCTCGGCGGTGTCGATGTCGACGATCCGCGCCTTGCTGTAGGCGGCATCGGTCCTGATCGGGATCTGCCAGGACCCCCAGGAGCGGGATTTCACGCCCTCCTGCTGCAGAGCGAGCGCCAGCAGGCCGATCGTCACCTGTTCGCCGGTCGCCACGACGACGTCGTACTCGCGCGGGTCGGGCAGGCTTGCGACCTCGTTGACCCACTTCACGAGCTGGTTGGTCGCGCCCGACATGGCCGAAACCACGACCGCGACCTCGTTGCCGCGCGCGACCTCGGCCTTGACCTTGCGTGCGGCATTCCTGATCCGCTCGATGTCACCGACCGAAGTCCCGCCGAATTTGAGAACGATGCGCGCCATGATCCTGCTCGAAGGGGAGGCCCCCACCCGGAAAGCGCGGTATAGACACCGTCGGCACCATATGGGTCAAGCGCAGCCATGAGCCAACTTTCGCATAACTCCGCCCCGTCGACCGTCGATCCGGCCGAGATCGAGCGCTTTTCGCGCATTGCCGAGGAGTGGTGGGACCCCGCCGGCAAGTTCGCGCCGCTGCACCGTCTGGGTCCGGTCCGCATCGGCTATGTCCGCGACCGCGCGGCCGCCCACTGGGGCCGCGAGGCGCTGTCGGGCCAGCCGCTGAAGGGCCTTTCCCTGCTCGATATCGGCTGCGGCGGCGGCCTGCTCAGCGAACCGATGGCGCGGCTCGGCGCCACGGTGACCGGCCTCGACGCCGGCGCCCGGAACGTGGCCGTCGCGGCCCTCCACGCCGGCCGGCAGGACCTGGCCATCGACTACCGCCAGGGCACCGCCGAGGCCCTGGCCAAAGGCGGCGCCCAGTTCGACATCGTGCTGGCGCTCGAGATCGTCGAGCACGTGGCCGACGTCGATCTGTTCCTGAAATCCTGCGGCCGGCTGGTGAAACCGGGCGGCCTCCTGTTCCTGTCGACGCTCAACCGCACCGCCAAGGCGTGGGCGCTGGCCATCGCCGGCGCCGAGTACGTCCTGGGCTGGCTGCCGCGCGGCACCCACGACTGGAAGAAATTCCTGAAGCCCTCCGAGGTCGTGCGCGGCCTCGAGGCCGGCGGCATCGAGACGAAGGAGATCGTGGGGGTGGTCTATAACCCCCTCGGCCGCGCCTGGAGCCTCAGCAAGACCGATCTCGACGTGAACTACATGCTGTTCGGAGTCGCACAAAACACGACAAAGTAAAAAACCGCACCGCACGCCTTTCAAATCGCCAATCGAACAGCCAAACGATTGAATTTCCTGGATAATTCACCGATGTCGCGGGCTCGTCGATGTCGCGCGAAACGCGACATTCGCGGCATTAGGTAGCAAACGCACCTAGCCGCCTCCAATAGGAGGTCACGGATGTTCAATACAGAAGGATTGGCCATCGGTTTCACGCCCACGCATTGTGATACAGTCTTGGGATGCTTCGCAGACTGGTTGGGCTGGCCGCGCTCGCCCTTTCAATACTCGGCTTCGTCTTTAGGGAGACTATCGCCAGTCTCATTGCGAAGTTTGCCGAGAAGGTATTCCACCCGGCCATCTTCGATGGGGGTCACTTCGTGACCTTTACCATCGCGGATATCATGCTTCTGGTGCTATTCGGCGTTGCCACCGTGGCGCTGTTCTGGCCTTGGCTTGCCAGGCTTCTCCAGACCGAAGTGGAGAGGAATAGCTTAACGGTTCCTACGACGGCGCGGCGCGTATTCGTCGGGCTCAATTTCCACAACGAAAAATCGGCTCGGTTTCTCAGCAAGGTGTTCAAGCCGGTTTTCGTTGATTGCACGCTACGCGTTAACAGAATTGCCGTTCCTGACTGCATATTCGGGGATTCTATCAGACTTGAAACGACCTCTGTTACTTTTTGCAGTAACGCGGAGCTTGAGGCCATTTCCAAGAACGTATTCACGATCAGCCGGGCTAACTTCCTGAACTCCCCCATCTATTGCTCGCACATATTCATGGTGCCCGAGATGGGGCGCGAAATATTCGGCGCCGCCGCCCCGAAGGGATTACTACCTCTGGACCCAGCGCTATTGGTGCCGCCTATGCCAGTCGCAGCGTATCCGTTCCAATGGCTGCTAGGCATTGCAGGAAGAATGCGGCCGTAAATCCGCCCCGGCTGATTTTGTTGGCAATGTTCCGTTCGCTTTCGGGCGTGCCCATGGCCGTGAGTTTTTCGGCCAACTCACGGTAGCCAACGTTTTTCCGCTTCAACTCTGCCTTTAGTATCGCCTTGGCGGTTTCGGCCCAATCCTTAGGGGTTACCATCGCGTCTCCGTATTCAGAATAAATATCACCATATTCGATATAAACAACATTGACAACGATATGGTTAGTCATCATAAACGGTGCATACACACCGGATACGATGACAATGGCTCAACATTTCCTCCTCTCGGCCAAGGCCCGCACCCTCTCCTTAGCCCGCGTCATGCGGCTGTCGGATGACGAGGCTTTCCAGACGTTCAAGGCGATCCGCTTCGCCATGACGGATGGCAAGCCCTTTTGCAGCAAGTGCGGCGGTGCCACAGTCTACGAGTACACCGCCCGTCGCATCTTCAAGTGCAAGGCTTGCCAAGGCCAGTTCTCGGTCACGTCCGGGACGATCTTCGCCAGCCGTAAGATGGCCCTGCGTGACCTGCTGGCCGCCATCGCCATCTTCGTTAATGGTGCGAAGGGCCACAGCGCGCTCCAACTGAGCCGCGATCTGGACTGCCAATACAAGACCGCATTTGTACTGGCCCACAAGCTGCGCGAGGCAATGACTGCCGAGACGGCCAGACACGAAATCAGCGGCGATGTCGAAATCGACGGCGCCTATTTCGGTGGCTACGTGAAGCCGACCAACTACAAGGCCGACCGCCTCGACCGCCGCCTTGCCGAGAACCAGACCGGCAAGCGGCAGGCCGTGGTCATCATGCGGGAACGTGCCGCTGGCGGGCAGACGGTGCCCTTCGTGTTCGGTTCAGAGGGTGAAGCCGTCCCGACCATCCGCGAGACGGTGAAGCTCGGCAGCACCATTCATGCCGACGAAGCACCTTGCTATGACGCGCTGCACGCGCACTACGAGACGAAGCGCATCAACCATTCCTTCGCCTACTCGCATGACGGTGCCTGCACCAATCAGGCCGAAAGCTTTTTCTCCCGTCTGCGCCGCGCCGAAATCGGCACGCATCACAAGATCGCGGGCAAGTATCTCGCCGCCTACGCCAATGAAATGGCGTGGCGTGAGAACAACCGCCGCGTCAGCAACGGCGACCAATACGGCATGACGCTGGCTGCCACGATGGCGCACCCCGTCTCGCGGGTTTGGAAGGGCTATTGGCAGAGGAACGCGAAATGAGTGAGACGCACGTTGTATCGGCGCTGATTGCGAAGCGCGCCGAATTGGCCGCCAAGCTGGACGATCACCATGAGACGGGGAAGCGGCTGACTGCCGACCTAAAGGCAGTCGATACGGTGCTGTTGCTGTTCAAGCCCGATATCAAGCTCCACGCCATCAAGTCGAAACGCACCCGCAAGCGCTTCGCCAACTCGGGCGAGTTTCCCAGAATCGTGCTGGGCTTCCTGCGGACTGCTGGTCGCGCCTGTTCAACCGATGAATTGACGGCCCACGTCATGGCCGAACGGAAGCTTAATGCTGCCGATCCGATATTGACGAGGCGAGTGAGAAAGCATGTCACCAGCCACCTTCGCTACTACGCCGAAAAAGGATCGCTTCGGCAGTTGAAGGCAGACGATAGACAAATCAGTTGGGAGGTCGGGCCGTAGCCCAATGACGGCGGGGCTAGATCGGTGTAAATAGAAACGGCCCTCCGATTGGCGTCGGAGGCCGCAAGCGCTTGGGACATGGCGCGCGTTCCGATTGGAAAGCTAATCGGAGTGCATAGCCATGTCCATCCTTCGCGCAATCAAGAACCGAGCCCGTGGGGCATTGGCCAAGTTTCTAGAGCCTGAAATCGACGGCCTGATAACGCATCGGATATTGCTGTTCCGCGAGAAATTGGCGGCAGACGGACATATCAAACTGCTGCCTAGAACCGAGCAGCATTCAGATCAAGAGCGACTCGCTGCCTTGTTTGGCCGGTCTCATCTGCTCGAACACAAAACCAAATGTCAGCCTCCGAATACTCCTCTGTGAGAATCTTGCGGGCTGCCTCGTCTCTTAGCGCCTCCGACAAGTCATCAACGGCAGACGCCGCAATGAGTCTAGGCGCTACGTGCGGCGGAGAGGCAAGAACAATGACTCCCGGAGAGTCCGGCGGCCCGCAATGAATTCCGGGATCATACCGTTCGCAAAGATATTGCGAGCCAGACGCGCCGACGAAGTGGTGTTTCACAGCAGGCATTAGCGTCTCCCCTGATTTCCACTTTCCCATACTTGGGCGCACACTCAAAACAAGCGCTATGGGGGGGGGGATCACACCATGCCGAAGAGATGGAACACCATGAGACTGGCCCTATATGGCGCCCTAGCGGGGTTCCTGTATGCCGTCTTTACATCGGGCCCATATTGGAAGGGTGATACCGGGTTGGCGCTAGAAGGCGTGGGGACCTTGTTCGGTGGCGCTGTTGGCGGGGCCATTGTTGTCGCCACCGTTTCCGGCCTGCGTAACCTCTTTGTCCGCTAGGTGTGCTTCCTACATAATGCCGGACATTCGCAAAATCCGGATCAGGCTCTTTTTCGGGGGGTGTTTCAGGGCCTCCCACGCCAAATAATATTATTCCGCTCCATAAATCCTACTTTATCCTGCCGCCGAGGTCAACCGGGGCCAGCCCCGGCGCGCCGCGCGCCGCAGCATCGACTTCACGACGAGACGGTGGAACGGGGTGATGAGCGCCAGATAGAGCCGGCCCAGCAGATTGTGGCAATGCACGACCTTGGTGACGACGATGTCGCCGGATCGCCGCTGGACCGAGATCCTGAAGTCGAGATGCTTGTCGTCCTCTCCCAGGATCGCCTCGTCCCGTGCGATCTTGTACACGCGAAAAATATAAATCCGCTCCACGCCGTCGGCGACCGAGGCCTGGCGAAGCCGGCGATGCGGCTTCCGATCGGCAGCGCCACCGCGCCGGCCATTCCTGATTGCCTCGCCTAGTTCCCGCGCGGGATCCAGGGCAGGCGGCCGAACTCGATGCCTTCCTCGGCCAGCGCCTCGGCTTCCTCGTCGGTGGTCTGGCCGTAGATGCCGCGCTTGTCGCTCTCGCCATAATGGATCTTGCGCGCCTCCTCGGCGAACTTCTCGCCGACCGGCTCGAGGTTCTTCTCGACCTGTTCGCGCAGCTTGAGCAGCGTTTCGCGCATCTCCCTGGGCATGGCCCGGGCGAGAGCGGCCACCTGCGGATCGGGCACGGCCACGGGTGCCGCTTCGGCCGGCGCCCCGGCAACCTGTTCGGCCGGCGCTTCCGCGCTCTTGCCGCTCTTGCCGATGCGCGGCGCCATCGGCGCCCGCGTCACCTTGGCGTTGCCGCACGCCGGGCAGCCGATCAGGGAACGCTTTTCCTGACGCTCGTAGGTTTTGCCGTCCTTGAACCAGCTGTCGAATTCATGGCCCTTGGCGCAGCGCAGACGATACAAAATCATGACACTCGAAAAATGGTGGCTTGTCGCGCCCGACGCAAGGCCCGATTGTCGCCCGCCATGCCGCTCTCCGCCTCTCCCGGCACGCCCGCCGTTTCGCCCTGGATCGCCGCCTGGGCCGGTCTCGTGCCGGCCGGTGCCACGGTTCTCGATCTCGCGGCAGGCAATGGACGGCATACGCGCTTCTTCGCCGCCCGCGGCCATCGCGTGACGGCGATCGATCGCAACGTGAGCGGCCTTGCCGCCGACGATACTGTCGAAATCATCGCCGCCGACCTCGAGGATGGTTCGCCCTGGCCACTGGCCGGCCGTCACTTCGGCGCGGTGGTCGTGACCAACTACCTGCACCGGCCGCTGTTCCCGCACCTGTTCGAGGCGCTGCTGCCGGGCGGCGTGCTGCTCTACGAAACCTTCATGGTCGGCAACGAACGCTTCGGCAGGCCGAGCCGTCCGGAGTTCCTGCTGCAGGATGGCGAACTGCTGGAGCTGGTGCGCGGCCGCTTCTCGGTGGTCGCCTACGAAGCGCGGATGATCAGCGAACCCAGGATGGCGATGGTGCAGCGGATCGCGGCGCGAAGGACGTCATAGGCTGGGAACGCAGCACTGGAGTAGCGCGCTCCCAGCAATGAGCTATTCCGCCGCTTTCGCCACCGCCGCCTTGCGCAGCACGGGCGCTGCATATTTCCGGTCGTGCTGCAGCGACGGCACCATCTTGCGCGCTTCCGCGATCCTGGCGAGATCGACCTCGGCCATGACGAAGCCCGCCTTCTCGCCCCCGGCGTCGGCCAGCACCTCGCCCCACGGGGCGACGGCGATCGAATGGCCGTAGGTCTTGCGGTTGGAACCCTTGTGCGTGCCGACCTGGGCCGGCGCGAAGACAAAGCAGCCGGTCTCGATGGCGCGGGCGCGCATCAGCGTGTGCCAGTGCGCCTGGCCCGTCGGCACGGTGAAGGACGATGGGATCGTCAGCAGGGTGGCGCCGGCGTGTGCCAGCTCGCGATAGAGATAGGGAAAGCGCAGGTCGTAGCAGATGGTCATGCCGAGCACGCCCCACGGCGTCTCGGCCAGCACGGCGCGTTCGCCCGGCTTGAAGGTCGACGATTCGCGATAGCTCTCGCCACCGGCGAGCTGGACGTCGAACATGTGGATCTTGTCGTAGCTCGCCACGATCCCGCCCGCGGCATCGATCAGGTAGGAGCGGTTGCGGATCTGCTCCTCAGCCCCCACGCGGACATGGATCGAGCCCAGCAGGAACCACGCCCCGGTCTCGCGCGCCGAGGTGCGGCACGCCGCCAACATGGCGTGGCTTTCCTCGGTCTGCGCCTTTTCGAGGGTCTCGGTGCGGCTGGCGCCGATCAGGCCAGTGTTCTCCGGCGTCATGATGAAGTCGGCGCCGGCGGCGCGGGCGAGCCGCGCCTGGTCGGCCACGAAGGCCACGTTCTCGGCCATCTCGTTGCTGACGTTGGTCTGGATCAGACCGGCTTTGAACGTGGGCGCCATGAAATGAGGCTCCTCAGCCCGGCTGGGCGAGCAGCGCGTCGAGCTTGCCGGCGCGCTCGAGCTCAGCCAATTCGTCCGAACCGCCGATATGCTGGCCGTTGATGAAGATCTGCGGCACCGACGTACGCTTGGCGCGTTCGCGCATTTCGGTGCGCTTCCTGTCGTCCATCATCACGTCCATCTCGTCATACGCGGCGCCCTTGCCGTCGAGCAGGCCCTTGGCGCGGGCGCAGTAGCCGCAGAACGGCGTGGTGTAGATTTCGACCTTGGCCATCGTGATCTCCTCGTTTCAACTATACCGCCGCCCGGACGACCCGCGCCAGCGTCAGCACATCGACATGGCGCGCGCCGCCGCGCTGCAAAACCCGGGTGCAGGCCTCGGCCGTGGCGCCGGTGGTGAGGACGTCGTCGACCAGCAGCACGGTCTTGCCCGCCACCTCGGCCGCCCAGCGCGGATGGACGTCGAAGGCCTCGCGGACATTGCGTCGCCGTTCCTTAGCCCGCAGGCCCGCCTGCGATCCGGTCCATCGCCGGCGGCGCAGCAAGTCCGGTGCCAGACGGGCGCCGGTTTCCGCCGGCGCCGAACGCGCGACGGCGCGGGCGAGCAGTTGCGCCTGGTTGTAACGACGCACCAGCAGCCGGCGCCAATGCAGCGGCACAGGCGCGATCAGATCGGCCTCGGCCAGGAGCTCGGCCCCGGCCCGCGCCATCCAGCCGCCGCAGGCACGGGCGATGTCGGTGCGGTCGCCGTGCTTGAACGGCAGCACCAGGCGGCGACTCTGGGCGTCGTAGGCCAGCGCCGCGCGGGCCCGGCGAAATAGCGGCCGCCGCGCCAGGCAGGCGGCGCAGAGCGCTTCCTCGCCGAGATGCTCGGCGAACGAATCACCGCAGCACGCGCATTGGGGCGGCGCGACAAAAGGGAAATCCTGCCAGCAGCGGGCGCAGAGGGCGCCCGGCGTCTCGACGATTTCGCCGCAGCCCAGGCACAGGGGCGGCAGCACGGCGTCCAGCAGACGCCGGCCGGCGTTCGCGCAGATATGGCCGATGTCCGCAAGCGACATGGATCGATTGGGCCGGCCAAATGCGCCGACAGAATGGCGATTTCCCAGCCCGCCCCCGAAGTGGCCCGAAAAAGGTTCGAGCCCCCTCCGCTCATGTCTTGCTGGGAGCGCGCCACTCCAGTGGCGCTCATGCTCTTGAAAAGATGCGCCACTGGAGTGGCGCGCTCCCAGCGATGAGATGCTTCGGCTCCCCTACCCGCCGCCGCGCTTTCGCCCTACATACGGACCGTGGCTGCTCCCGATCCCCTCCTGGTCTTCGACCGCACGGTGCTGCGCCGGCGGCGCGAACGCGCAGCGCGCGTCTGGGACGGCCAGGCCTTCCTCAAGCGCGAGATCGCCCGACGCCTCGTCGAGCGGCTGGACGATGTGCGACGGGACTTCACCGTCGCGCTCGATCTCGGCTGCCACGGCGATGAAGTCGCCGCCGCGCTGGCCGGCCGGACCGGCATCGGGCAACTCGTGCGCAGCGATCTCGGCCAGGGATTCGCGCGGCGGGCCGGCGGATCGGCCGTGGTGGCCGATGAGGAAGCCCTGCCCTTCGCCGCCGCCAGTTTCGACCTGGTGATGAGCGCCATGTCGCTCCATTGGGTCAACGACCTGCCCGGCACGCTGATCCAGATCGGCCGCATCCTGAAACCCGACGGGCTGTTCCTGGGGGCCATGCTGGGCGGCAGCACGCTGTGGCAGCTGCGCCAGGCGCTGGCCGCGGCGGAGAGCGAGATCGAGGGCGGCCTCAGCCCGCGGGTCTCGCCGTTCGCCGATCTGCGCGATGCCGCCGGGCTGCTGCAGCGGGCGGGCTTCGCCCTGCCGGTGGCCGACGGCGAGACCATCGACGTGGAATACGAAAGCGCGCTGGCGCTGATGCGCGATCTCGGCGCCATGGGCGAAGGCAATCTCGTCCTCGAGCGCCGCCGCGGCCTGTCGCGCCGCGCCACGCTGCTGAGGGCCGCTGAAATCTACGGCGAGCGCTTCGCCGGGTCCTCCGGCCGGGTGACGGCAAGCTTCGAGGTGCTGTTCCTGCACGGCTGGGCGCCGCACGCCTCGCAACCCAAGGCGCTGAAGCCGGGCAGCGCCGGGCGGAGGCTGGCCGAGGCACTCGGCACCGCCGAACACAGCGCCGGCGAAAAAGTGGAGCGGAGCTAGATCGTGCCTGTGGTCAAACTGTCGCTCAGCGCCCTGCTGTCGGAGAGCTTCGGCTTCTTCTTCGCCAATCTCCGCCTGTTCTTCCATCTCGTCACGATCCCGTGGATCGCCTCGATCGCCATCCGCCTCGTCGGCGGCGCGTTGAACCAGGAGTCGATGACGGCCGTGCTCGTGGAAAAGGCGCTCGATATCGTGCCGACGGTGATGTTCATGGTCGCCTGGCAGCGCCTCGTGCTGCTGGGGCCGAATCGCATCGGGCGCCTGCCGGGCCTCGGCTGGTCGCCACGCGAGACGGCCTATCTCGTCCACCTGCTCAAGATCGGCGGCATCACCTTCGTGCTGATCGCCGCCTTCGTCCTCACGATCGGCACGATGGACTACGGCATGCTGACGACGGGCGCGCCGATCGACCCCGACGCCGCCCATCGACAGGCGCTGGCGGCGCCGCTCGCCGTCGGCTTCATGGTGTCCGTGCTGCTGGCGCTCCGCGTCAGCTATGGGCTGGCGGCCACGGCCGCCGACGTGCCGTTCTCGCCACGCCTGTCCTGGACCTATGGCCGCGGCAACGGCTGGACGATCATCGGCACCCTGTTCCTGACCTTCTTCATCAACGCCGTCGTCACGATGATGGCCACGCTCGTGACGCTCGGGGTCATGCGCGGCGTGCTGGGCGCCCAGGAGGCCGCCGCCGTGGTCACCTGGACGGTGGCGCTGCTGGTCTCCTATGCCGGCGCCGCCGTCGCCGCCACGGTCCAGGCCGTCATCTTCCGCACCTTGCTCGGCTGGCGCGAAGGCGCGGCGCTGCCGGCGACGACTTAGGATTCATTTTTTCCGGACCGCGCACAGTCCATAAGAGTCAGAGAAGATCTCTGAGCAATCCCACCAGCGGCAGGTCGGCGGGCGGCATCGGATAGCGGGAGAGCTCGACCGGGGCGACCCATTTCAGGGTCTGGCCCTCGCGCGGCCGGGGCACGCCGCTCCACTTGCGGCAGACGAAGACCGGCATCAGCAGATGGAACTTCTCATAGCCGTGGCTGGCGAAGGCGATGGGCGCGAGGCAGCTCGTGGCGGTCTCGATGCCGAGTTCCTCGCGGAGTTCGCGCACCAGCGCCTGCTCGGGCGTCTCGCCGGGGTCGATCTTGCCGCCGGGAAACTCCCACAGCCCCGCCATCGACTTGCCGGCGGGACGCCGGGCGATCAGGACACGGCCATCGACGTCGACCAGGGCCACGGCGACGACCAGCACGAGCGGCCGCTCGCCCAGCGGCGGCGGGCCGCCCGGACATTCCCCATCGAAGCTGGCCTCGTCGAAAGCTTCAGCGCTCAAGATGGCCGCTCAGGAGCGGTAGCTGCCGTTGATGTCGATGTAGCCGTGCGTCAGGTCGCAGGTCCATACGGTGGCGCGACCGCGGCCGATGCCGAGATCGATGTCGATCACGATGTCGGTGCCCTTGATGTGCCGGGTCACCGGCGCTTCGTCGTAGTTCGGCACGACCTGGCCGCCGTCGGTGATGCGCACACCGCCGATCGAGATGCGCAGCTTGTCGCGGTCGGCACGCTCGCCCGACTTGCCGACCGCCATGACGATGCGGCCCCAGTTGGCGTCCTCGCCGGCGATGGCGGTCTTGACCAGCGGCGAGTTGGCCACCGCGAGGCCGATCTTGCGCGCGGCTCCATTGGACGACGCGCCGCCGACATTGATGGTCACGAATTTCGTGGCGCCCTCGCCGTCGCGGGCCAGGAGCTGCGCCAGTTCGATCAGCACCTCGTCCAGCGCCCGCTTGAAGTCGACCAGGACGGGGTCGTCGGCCTCCTCGATCGGCGCATGACGGGCGGCGCCCGTGGCCACCAGCAGCAGCGTGTCGCTGGTCGAGGTGTCGCCGTCCACGGTCACGCAGTTCAGCGACTTGTCGGCGGCATCGGCCAGCAGCTTCTGCAGGACGCCGGCCGGCACCTTGGCGTCGGTGAAGACGAACCCCAGCATGGTCGCCATGTCGGGGGCAATCATGCCCGAGCCCTTGAGGAAGCCGTTGATGGAAACGGACTTCTCGCCGATCTTGGCCTGGCGCGTGGCGAGCTTGGGGAAGGTGTCGGTCGTCATCATGGCGGCGGCGGCGGCGGCCCAGCCGTCTTCCCGTGCCGACTTGATGAGCGTCGGCACGACGGCGACGATCTTCTCCCAGTCGAGCGGCTGGCCGATCACGCCGGTCGAGGCCATGAACACCTCGTTGCGCGGGCAACCGAGCGCCTGGGCGATGGCGCGGGTGCTCTCCTCGACCGCCTTGTCGCCCGCCCTGCCGGTGAAGGCATTGGCATTGCCGGCGTTGACCACGATGGCGCGCACCTTGCCGCGGGCCAGATTCTTGCGGCACCAGTCGACCGGCGCCGAGCAGGTCTTGGACCGGGTCAGCACGCCCGCGATGGTGGCGCCGGCCGGCACCAGCGCCAGCAGGACGTCGTCGCGGTCCTTATAGCGCACGCCGGACTGCGCGGCCCCGAGCTTGACTCCGGCGATGCGCGGCAGCGTCGGCGTCGTCTTGGGCGCGAGCGGTGATTGGGCGTGCGTAGTAGCCATAGGACTCCCCTTTCGGACGCCGGGTTCAATCCCGACCCATCCGAACGGGGGAGACTACACCAGAAACGCCGGAAAACGTGAGTTCTACTTGGTGGTCGCGGGAGGCGTGGCAGCAGCAGGCGTGGCGGGAGCGGCCGGCGGCTTGGCAGGCGTCGCCGGTTTGGCCGGAGCGGCCTCGGCCTTGCTGCCGTCGATGTTGAACTTCTCGATCTTGGCGCGCGAGCGCAACAGGTCAAGTTCGGCCGTCACGGCCTCGCGGGCCATTTCCTCGCGGAGCTGCTCGGCGAGTTCCTCGTAGGCCGGCGGCGGCGCCTTGCGGCGATCTTCGACCTTGATGACGTGATAGCCGAACTGGGTCTTGACCGGCGTCTCGGTCAGGTCACCCTTCTTCATGTCGAAGGCGGCGTCGGCGAATTCCTTCACCATGTCGCTCTTCTTGAACCAGCCGAGATCGCCGCCTTCGGCGCCCGACGCCTTGTCGGTCGACTTTTCCTTGGCGAGCTTGTCGAAGGCAGCGCCTTTCTTGATCTCGGCGATCAAGGCCTTGGCCTCGTCCTCGGTCGCCACCAGGATGTGCCGCGCGTGGACCTCTTCCTCGGCCGGGATCGACTTCAGCCGTTCCTCGTAGCGCTGGCGCAGCTTGTCGGCGGTGACCTTGCGGGCGATCTCGCGCTGGATCCAGAAATCCTGCAGCACCTGCTCTTCGACGAACGCCAGGCGCTTCTTGAAGGCCGGATCGTCGGTGACCTTGTTCTTCCTGCCCTCCTGGACCACGAGCTTGCTGTCGACGATGCGGTCGAGCAGCGCCGGAAAGACGGCCTGGAGCGGCATGCTGCGGTACTGCGGCGGCAGCGACTGTTGCGCCACCTCGAGTTCCGACAGCCGGACGGGCTGGCCGTTGACGGTGGCGACGATCGGATCCCTGGGGGGCTGGGCCGGCGGTTTGGCGGCCGGCTTCTGGGCCGGCGGCTTGGCGGCCGGCTGCTGCTGCTGCTGCTGTTGCTGCTGGGCGAGGACGGGGCCGCCGAGCGCGGCAACTGCGCAGCACAGGAGGGCAAGGCGCAGGAGGCGCGGACGATGGCTCATGACGGGCTCCGGAAGCTGGTCGCGAAATCTGGATGGCAACGCAAACCGTTTACACAGGCCTACTCCGGCCAAGCAAGCGCCACCTCGGAAACGAGTTCGCTGATGACGACCAATTGCGGCACTTTTCCGTGAAGACGGCGTCGACGGCGCGGCATGTTCCGAGCGGAGCGGTCTTGCGGGCGCCGCCGGCCTCGAACGACGACGGACAGGCCTCTGCGGCGACCAGCCGGCGCGTTGACACTGGCGAACGCGCTCTCTATCTCTCATGGGGACGGCGGGCCGGAGTGCCCGCCTAAGTCATTACAATATCGAGGTTTTCATGCTTGGTGCGCTCGCTCGAACCCTGTTCGGGACGGCCAACGATCGCATCGTCAAAGGCTTCGACAAGCCGGTGGCGAAGATCAATGCCCTCGAACCGGCATTCGTCGAACTCTCCGACGAGCAGTTGCGCGCCAAGACATCCGAGTTCCGCGAACGGCTCGCCAAGGGCGAGAAGCTCGACGACCTCCTGCCCGAGGCGTTCGCCACGGTGCGCGAGGCGGCCAAGCGCACGCTCGGCCAGCGCCACTTCGACGTGCAGCTCAAGGGCGGCATGGTCCTGCACCAGGGCAAGATCGCCGAGATGAAGACCGGCGAAGGCAAGACCCTCGTCGCCACCCTGCCGGTCTATCTCAACGCCCTCGAAGGCAAGGGCGTCCACGTCGTGACGGTGAACGACTATCTCGCCCGCCGCGACTCGGAGTGGATGGGCCGCGTCTACACCTTCCTCGGCCTCACCGTCGGCGTGATCGTGCACGACATGGACGACGAGCAGCGCAAGGCCGCCTATGCCTGCGACGTCACCTACGGCACCAACAACGAGATCGGCTTCGACTACCTGCGCGACAACATGAAGTACCGGCTCGACGCGATGGCACAGCGGCCCTTCAACTACGCCATCGTCGACGAGGTCGATTCGATCCTGATCGACGAGGCGCGCACGCCGCTGATCATCTCGGGCCCGGCCGAGGATTCCTCCGAGCTCTACCGGCGCGCCGACACGGTGATCCCGCGCCTCAGGGCCGAGCATTTCGAGAAGGACGAGAAGAACCGCACGGTCGTGCTGACCGACCCCGGTGTCGAGGCGGTCGAGGAGATCCTGCGCGGCGACGGCCTGCTGGCCGAAGGCATCACCCTGTATGCGCCGACCATGGTCTCGGTGCTGCACCACGTCACGCAGGCGCTGCGCGCCCACAAGCTGTTCGCGCGCGACGTCGACTACATCGTCAAGGACGGCCAGGTCGTCATCATCGACGAATTCACCGGCCGCATGATGGCCGGCCGGCGCTACTCCGAGGGCCTGCACCAGGCGCTCGAGGCCAAGGAGCATGTCGAGATCCAGCGCGAGAACCAGACGCTGGCCTCGATCACCTTCCAGAATCTCTTCCGCATGTATCCCAAGCTGGCCGGCATGACCGGCACGGCGCTGACCGAGGCGACGGAGTTCGGCGAGATCTACAAGCTCGAGGTGGTCGAGATCCCGACCAACGTGCCGGTCGCCCGCAAGGACGCCGACGACGAGATCTACCGCACGCTCGCCGACAAGACGCGGGCGATCGTCAAGCTGGTCGGCGAATGCCGCGCCCGCAACCAGCCGATGCTGGTCGGCACGGTCTCGATCGAGAAATCCGAATCGCTGTCGGAGGCGCTCAAGCAGGCCGGCATCCCGCACAATGTGCTGAACGCCCGCTTCCACGACCAGGAGGCCGCGATCGTGGCCCAGGCCGGCCGGCCTGGCTCGGTGACGATCGCCACCAACATGGCCGGCCGCGGCACCGACATCCAGCTCGGCGGCAACGTCGACATGCTGCTGCGCCAGAGCGAACCCGAGATCGTGGCCAGGTTTCCCGGCGACACCGATGAGGCGCGGGCGGCGCGCAAGGCGGAGATCGAGCGCGTGGCGGCCGAGATCCGCGCCGGCGTCGAGCGCGACCGCGAGATCGTGCTGGCCGCGGGCGGACTCTACGTGGTCGGCACCGAACGCCACGAGAGCCGGCGCATCGACAACCAGCTGCGCGGCCGCTCGGGCCGCCAGGGCGATCCCGGCGCCTCGAAGTTCTTCCTGTCCCTGGAAGACGACCTGATGCGGATCTTCGGCAACAACAAGGTGCTCGACTGGGTCCAGAAGAAGGGCATGGCCGACGACGAGGCGCTGACCCACCGCTGGCTCAACAAGGCGCTGGAAACGGCGCAGGGCAAGGTCGAGGCGCGCAACTTCGAGATCCGCAAGAACCTGCTGCGCTTCGACGACGTCATGAACAGCCAGCGCAAGGAGATCTACAAGGAGCGCATCGAGCTGATGGCCACCGAGGACGTCTCGGAGACCGTTTCCGGCATGCGCCGCGACGTCGTCGACGCGCTGGTGGCGCGCACCATCCCCGAGGGCGTCTATGCCGAGCAGTGGAAGGTCGGCGAGCTCAAGGACGACGTGCAACGCCTGTTCGGCCTCGACCTGCCGGTCGACCAGTGGGCGAAGGAAGAAGGCATCGCCGACGAGGAGATCCGCTCGCGGCTCGACGAGGCGACCGGGCGCCTGTTCGCCCAGAAGGCGGCGCAGTACGGCCCGGAGGTCTGGCGCCAGGTCGAGAAGAGCGTGCTGATGCAGCTGTTCGACCAGAGCTGGAAGGACCACCTGCTCCACCTCGACCATCTGCGCCAGGGCATCGGGCTCAGGGCCTATGGCCAGAAGGACCCGCTGAACGAGTACAAGCGCGAGGCGTTCAATCTCTTCAACGATCTGCTGACGAGCCTGCGCGAGCAGGTGGTGGCGCTTCTGGCGACGCTGCAGCTGCGCATGGAGCCGCCGCCGATGCCCGAAATGCCGCGGCAGATGCACGAAGTCCACGAGGATCCCGCCCTCGCCGCGGAGATGCGCGACGATCCCGCCTTCGACCCGGCCGACCCTGACGGCGGCGGCGTCGCCACGCTTCATCGTCCGCGCACCGCCAGGCCGGCGCCCGACGCCAACGATCCCTCGACCTGGGGCAAGGTTGCGCGCAACGCCGCCTGCCCCTGCGGCTCGGGCAAGAAATTCAAGCACTGCCACGGCCGCGTGTAGGAGCGTCCGGCCCCGACGATCGGGACATCGTTCTCAGGGGAGCATCCGTGAAGATCGACATCGTCCCGGCACGCAAGGCCGACCTGGAGGCGATCGACCGCTTCCTGGTGAGGGAGTGGCGCGAGTACCGGCCGCCGCCGGCCGCGGTGCCGTTGCGCGAGCGCAACTGGCTGCCGGGGAACGAAAGCTTCGGCCTCTGCCTGCTGGCCGACGGCGAACTCGCGGGCTACCTCGGGGCGAGCTATTCGCTGCGCCCGGTCGACGGCGTGATGGAGCGCTTCTGTGCAATCGCCCCGTGGTTCGTCAAGGAGGAGCACCGCTCGCAAAGCTTGCGGATGCTGTTCAGGCTGCTGGCCGACAAGGACACGACCTACGTCAACTACACGCCGTCGCGCCCGATGTTCAAGCTGTTCACCGGCCTCGGATTCAAGGCGCTCGACGAGGCGAAGCTGCTGATCCCGCCGCTCCTCAACCTGCCCGGCCTTCGGCCCGGGCGGGGCACGCTGGTCACCGACCCGTCGGCGGTGCGCCGCGTGCTGACGGGCGACGAACTGAAGATCTTCGACGACCATGTCGGCACGCGAGCCCGCCACCTGGCGATCGTCGACGGCGACCGGGTCTGCCACCTGGCGGCGGGGCGGCGCATTCTGCGCGGCATGCCGTTCTCCGAGATCCTGCACGTGAGCGAGCCCGCCCTGCTGCCGCCGCAGATCGAGCGGATCGTGTGGCTGCTGTGCCGCCATTTTGGCGCCGTCGCCGTCGCCGCCGACGAGCGCCTGCTCGCCGGCGCCGAGATGCGCGCGATCCGCTACAGGCTGAACTCGCCGCCGGTCTTCAAGTCCGCTCGCGTAAGCCGCGAGAAGATTGATAACATGTGGGGCGAGCTGGCCTACTAGCCGGCCCGACGTGCAAGGGGAAACGGGAGCGATGGTGGTCGCCAATCTGAGGCGGGCGAGTCGGGCGCTGGCCATTCGCGCGCTGTCGCTCAGGAAGCTCGGCGCCAGGCTCCGGCCCGGCATCCGGTTCGTCTGCTACCACGACGTGCTCGAGGGCGAAGCCGGCCGCCTCGAGGCGCAGCTCCTGCTGATGAAGGCGCGGGGCGCGTTCATCGACCTCGACCGGGCGATCGACCTGATGAGCTCCGGTGCGACGCTCGACCGCCCCCTCTTCACCGTGACGTTCGACGACGGCCTGGCGACGACCTGCCGCGAAGCCTGGCCGGTCTTCGAGCGGCTGGGGATTCCGCTCTCGATCTTCATCATCACGAGCTTCGTCGGCCAGCCGGGCTACATGAGCTGGGACAACATCGCCGAAATGGCGAAGTCTCCCCTGGTCACCTTCGGCTCGCACACGGTCAATCACCGCAACCTGATGACGCTGTCCGCCGACGAGGTCCGTTTCGAGCTTGCCGAGTCGAAGGCCAGGATCGAGGCCATGCTGAACGAGCGCTGCGACCATTTCTGCTGCCCGTGGGGCCGGCCCGGGCGCGACTTCCGCGTCGATCGCGACCCGCAGATCGCCATGGAGGTGGGCTACCGGAGCTTCCTCACCACGCAGCGCGGCCTGACGCGCACCGGCGACCGGCTGCCGCTCGTGAAGCGCGACGTCATTCACATGCACTCGTCCGCCGCTGAACTGCGGCATTTCCTGTTCTAGCCCGGCTCAGGTCCTATCGAGGAGACCCGCCAAGGCTGCGACGCTGGTCAGCTGGCTGATCGCCTCCATGTCGAGGCTGATGCCGAAGCGGTCCTGAACCGCGAGGCAGATGTTGAGATGCCCCACCGAGTCCCACTCGGGCGTCGTATCGATCGACGAGCCGGCGTTCAGCCTGCTTTCCGGGATTTCCAGTTCGGACGCGATCAAGGCGATGATTTCGCGGACTGCTCGCTCGCTCACGAAATGATCCTTTCATAGAGTTTCCGGCCGTCTTCGAACTCGGACACTAGCGCAAAACCGTGGCTGTCGTAGAAGGACGCGACGAGCCCGTTCTTGCGCGTGGGAATGAACTCGCCGACGATCCTGGCGAGGCCGCGGCCGCGGAAGAGCTCGATCGCCTTGTCGATGATGCGGTCCTCGACCTTGCGGCCGATGACACGGCAGCTCATCAGGAAAGTATCGATGCGCCCCTCGGCCAGATCGAGGATCGCCAGGCCGACCGCCCCTTCCGATCCGAATCGGTCCTTGTAGTCGAGCACGACGACCGCATGGTCCTTGCTGTCGACGAACCGCCTGATGTCGGGAATCTGGTAGCGCCGGGTGGTCAGGTTGAACTGGTTGGTCTTCTGGGTCATCTGCGCGGCCCGCGGGATGTAGTCGGCCGAATCGACGTGCAACGTGCATTCGATCCCGAGCTCGGCCAGGAACGCGTCGAGGTCGAGCTTCGACGCGAGGCCGTGGCGGACCTCGTTGGCCCGGTACTGTGCCGTCTTGTTGCGGTCCTCCTCGCTGATGACGTGCTTGCCGAAGTAGCGCGGCACGATCTCGCGCGCGAACCACGACGGCAGGTCCTCGACCCGCCGGGGAAAGTCCGGCACCGAGACTTCGGGCAGCGCCTGCGCCACGAGCGCCCGTTCGACCGGGTTGTCGTCGATGAAGACGAAGCTGTCGAGCCCGAGATCCAGCGCGTTCGCGATATCGACGATGTTGTCGGGCTTGGGCCGCCAGTCGACGCGCACGCTGGCAAAATCGTCGCGGCGGAGGATCATCATCGGGTTGCGCTCGAACACCTCGTCGACGTCGCCCGGGTTGTTCTTGCTGCAGATCGCCAGCAACACGCCGGTCCGCGTCAGGGCCTTCAACGCGCGCTGGAAATCGCGAAAGCAGCGCCCCTCGCCCTCCTCCGACAGCGCCACGCCGAGCGGACCGAGTTCGCCGACGATACCGCCCCACAGTGTATTGTCGAGATCGAGGACGAGGACTTTCCTGCTGCGATTGGCGTAGGCCTCGAGCGCCTGCTGAACGGTCGTCGCCAGAATCCGGAACATCTGCTTGGTGTAGCGGATGCGGCCGGCATACCAGAAGGTCGAGGACATCAGCGCCGCTTCGCCATGCCGGCGAACGATCACCCCGAGGTCTATCAGCACGAGGTTCGCCGTCTTCCTGGCAAGCGCGATCAGGCGTTCGTTGAGCGCGGCCTCGCGGGTCGCGAGCGACTTGGGGTGCGTGAGATCGGCGAACGTCAGCCAGCGGCTGGTGCCGACGCAGAAAGTGCTGGCGACCACGATCTTGCCCGGATTGCGGGCGCAGAACCGCTCGAGCGCCGAGATCAGCGTCTCGCACTGGTCGGGGACATCCTCACCGAAGACGGCATCGCCCAACAGGGCATCCGTGTCGAACAGGCAGAGGACGCGGTCGAACGCGTCCGATGCCGCGGCCGAGTTCGGATCGACCAGGTCCATCAGAATGCTGTTGTACTCGCCGCAGACCACCTCCGCGGGCTTCAGCAGCGGCACCAGGGGCTGCATGTTGATGTTGCTCAGCAACAGCGTCTTCATCTGACCTCACGGCATGGAGGATGAGCACAGACAGATCAATTCGGGGCCGGCACCTTGCGCGGGGGCGTGGGCGCGGGGCTCGTCTTTCTCTGCGAGGGCGGCGCTCTGGGATCCCTGGCCTGAGCTCCTTCGCCTCCCCTCGGCCCCTCTGCATACAGGACGTATCCGGGAAAGCCATCCTGGAGGATCTTCGTCCGAACGACCCCGCCGGCACCCGGCCGGTCGACGGCCTTCAGCAGCTCGCGTCCCGCAGCAATGAATTCCGCCTCGGTGACGAGGTGGGTCGACCAGGCCAGGACCGGGCATCCATTGCCGTCGAGACGCCACTGCAGGTACTCCTTCATTTCGTCGGACACCTTGTGGGCAAGAACATCCTCCAGAAAGACGACCTGCGGGCGGGCGAACCGGTCGAGATAGTTTCCGTAGAAGTCGGCGTAGAGGATCTCCGAGTAGCCCGGCTTGAACCAGGCCCGCGGCTGGGCGTTGATGACCACGATCGGCCGATCCCGACATTCCGGAAAGGTCTTGATCCAGTCGGCGGACTCGCGAAACGGCTCGTTCCACGGCTTTGCACGACCGGCCGTCATGGTGACGACCGCCCACAGCACGACCGCCGAGAGCGCCAGGTTCGCCACGATCCGGATCGGCCGCTCGGCGCCGGGCACGGCGGCGTCGTAGAGCTTCGCGCAGAACGCCCAGAGGAAGGGCGAGGAAATCAGCAGGTTCCTGTCCGTGAAATTCGGCGCGATCAGGAGCGAGCTGGCAATACCGCCGGCAAGAACGACGACCGGCACGCCGGCGAACAGGGCGGTCTGCGGATCCAGCGGGAACCGACCGAAAGCAAGAACGCCGGACCTTGGCGCCGACGCCACGGATGCCCGAGGGAGCGACATGGTCCGTCCGAACCAGGCCGGCCTCACGACCAGCAGCCGCTGCATCGCGAACGCGCCCACGCAGATCGCCAGCGCGAGCAGGGCCTTGTTGGTAAACGAGTAGATCAGCGCGGTACGCAGCTGCGCGAAGTACCACGACGGGTCGCCGTGAATCCAATTCCGTGCCGTCGAATACTGCGAATACACCTCGATGATGAATCTCACGTAGAGGCCCGTCGAAACCAGCAGGACGGCGCCGAAGGCGGCGAGGACGAGACGCTGGCGCGGGCAGAAGAACCCGAGGACGATCAGGACGGCCAGACACTCGTACATGAGATAGAAATGGACGAATGACCCGATCAGCATCAGCCCGGCCAGGCCGGCCAGTTCGAGAAGCGTCCGCGCATCCTGCCGCGACCGCTTGGCCAGGATCGACAGGCTGATGACGAGGATGGCAACGCCGATCAGGAACGACAGCGAATAGCCGCGCGCATTCTGTGCCTGATAGAACCAAAAGAACGAAGCCGTGGCCATGGCGGCGCCAAACAGCCGGGCGGCCAGGCTGAAGTAGGGCTTCGTCGCCACGACGAACAGCAGGACGGCGGCGACGCCGCACACCGCGCTGAGGCTGCGCAGGCCGACCTCTCCATCCCCGAACAGATGGGCATGGAGAAAGGCCAGCCCGTAGTAAACCGGCGGATGAACGTCCGTCACGATGCGGGCGACGAGTTCATCGAAGCCGATGCCGACTTCGACGATCCATGCCGTGAACAGCTCGTCCAACCAGAAGCTGCTGATCTTGAGGCCGACAAAGGCACCCACCAGCCCGATGGCGCAGGCGATGCCGAAGCAGCCTGTCGCAATCAGATTGTCGAGATTGGCCCGCATCACGTTTTCCCCAACCGGTGCGTCCTCACCGGCCCGCCCTGACATTTTCCATAGCATACCCGGTGAGACCGGCCATCGTTCGGGGTGTCGGCCTGGGCCTCAATCGCCGAGGCGGAAGCGGATGCGTACCGTGCGTGTCGCCTCGATCCCGGGTGCGGGCAACGTCGCCCCCTGCAGCAGGCGAAGCGCGGCGGCATCGAGTGCTGCGAACCCGCTGCCCTTCACGACGGCCGCCTCCGAAACCCGGCCGCCAGGCGCGACGGTGAAGCGGACGGTGACCTCGCCCTCCTCGCTCCGTCGACGCGCCTCTTCCGGGTAGCGTCGATTGGCGGCGAGCCAAGCCGCAAGCAACGCATTCCATCCCAGCGTGACAGCCGCGGGCGCACGCGCCGCTGCCGGCGCTCCGGGCACCGAAGATGGAGACTCAGCCGGAGTCGGGCGCGCCGGCACCGGCTGCGCGACAGCAGGCGCCGCGCGCCCGGGTTCGGGCTTGAGTTGCGGTTTGGGCGTCGGCCGCGGTGACGGCGACGGCCTCGGCGGTAGCGGTTGGGAGAAATCGGGTGGCGCCAGCGCTTCCGGCGGCGGCGGTGCGAAATCGGGCAGCGCTGGCTCCTTCGGCGGGTCCGTCCTCGCCACGACTTCCGACTGGGGTTCGGGTTCGGGCTCGGGCGCCGCCACGGCGGACGAACGGCTTTCGCCCGCCGTGGCGACCGGCGCCGTCTCGGGCTCGATGTAGACCGCAATGGCAGCGGAGTTGTCGATAGCGAGCCGCTGCGGACCGAAAGCCATCAACGCCGCCGTCACCGCAAGGCCGTGCAAGCCGAGCGACCCGGCAATCGCGGTGCCGACGCTCCTTCCGGAGCTTGGCGCGATCCCGACCGGTCGGTCAGATTGACCGCCTGTAACGTTATATTGTAACGTCATAATCTCGACGATACGCAACCGGGTCACGAACGGCAAGGGGACGGCAATGCAACGGAGGATCGGCGGATCGGCCCTGGCAGTGATGGCGGCATTTGCAGCGGCAACGCCGGCATCGGCCCAACCCCAGCCGGATGAGGCCGCGATCGACCTCGACGTCGTCGCCAAGCGTCTCGACCGCGAGCGCAGCTCGATCCTGCCGAGCCTGGGCGCTACCCGCTACGACTTCAGCAAGACGGCGATCCAGAACACCCCGCAGGGCGAGGACGCGCCGCTCAGCCAGGTGCTGCTGCGCGCGCCCGGCGTGGTGCAGGACGGCTTCGGCCAGATCCACGTCCGCGGCGACCACGGCAGCCTGCAATATCGGCTCGACGGCGTGCAACTGCCCGAAGGACTCTCGTTGTTCAGCAACATCCTGTCGCCGCGCTTCGCCAACGAAATATCGCTCATCACCGGCGCGCTGCCGGCCCAGTACGGCCTGCGTACCGCGGGCGTGGTCGATATCGGCGTGAAGTCGGGCTCGACCAATCCGGGCGGTGAGGCCTCGGTCATGGCCGGCTCCTACAACTGGATCCAGCCGGCGCTGCAATACGGCGGTCGCTCGGGCGCGATCGACTACTTCGCCGTCGGCCAGTATGTGAGCAACGGCATCGGCGTCGAGAACCCTACCACCTCCTACACGCCGCTCCACGACGACACCGCCCAATGGTATGCGCTGACGAAAGTCACCGGCATCGTCGACGAGAACACGCGATTGAGCTTCATCGCCGGCGGCGCAAGCGCGCGCTTCCAGATCCCCAACGTGCCCGGCCAGACGCCGGCATTCACCGTGAATGGCATATCCGACTGGAACAGCTCGATCCTCGACCAGCGGCAATGGGATGACACCTACTTCGGCATTGCCTCGCTGCAAAAGAGCTACCAGGACTTCAACATGCAGTTGTCGGGATTCGCCCGCTACTCCAGCCTCTCCTACAAGCCCGACGTCATCGGCGACCTTCTGTACAATGGCATCCAACCCTACGCCGGCCGGACAAGCCTCGCGGCGGGAATCCAGGGCGATTCGAGCTGGAAGGCGGCAAGCAGCCATACGTTGCGCGGCGGCTTCCTGATCCAGCGCGAGCGCGTCACCAGCCTGACCAACGCCAATGTCCTGCCGGTCGACGGCAACGGCGATCCGACCTCGGACCAGCCCGTGGGCTTCACCGAGGGTTCCGACCTCGTCGGCTGGACCTACAGCATCTACCTCCAGGACGAATGGAAGGTGGTTCCGACGGTGACGGTGAATTTCGGCGCACGCTTCGATGCCATCTCCGGCGTCACGTCGGAGAACCAGCTCAGCCCGCGCGTCAACGTCGTCTGGCAGCCCGATCCGAGGATCACGCTGAGGGCCGGATATGCACGGTACTTCGTGCCGGCGCCGCTCAACCAGGTGAACCCCAACTCGATCGCGGTACGCTCGGGCACGACCGCGGCGACCGAATTGACGCTGAACGACCTGGTGAAGGCCGAACGGTCCGACAATTACGACGTCGGGCTGACGGTGAAACCGCTCGAGGGGCTCACCCTGGGCTTCAGCGGCTACTACAAGTTCGCCCAGAACTATCTCGACAAAGGGCAGTTCGGCGCACCGATCACCCTGAGTTCGTTCAACTATGCCAACGCCCAAGTGAAAGGCTTCGAACTCTTCACCAACTACGACCGGGGACCCTGGTCGCTTTACGGCAACCTCGCCTGGTCCCGGACCACCGCCACCAACATCAACTCCGCCCAGTTCAACTTCGAAGCCGCGGAACTCGCCTACATCGCCAACAACGATATCTTCGCCGACCACGACCAGGGCTGGACCGGCTCGGCAGGCGCTGCCTACGTGTTCAATCAGGGAAGCGATTGGGCGACGCGCGTTTCGGCCGACGTGCTGTTCGGAAGTGGGCTGCGCACCAGCATCATCACGCCCAACGATACATCGCTGCCGGCCTACGCCACGCTCAACCTGTCGCTCACCCAGAAGGTGCCGATCGACGTCAGCAAGGGCACGCAGGTGCGCTTCGACGTGATCAACGTGACGGACGCCACCTACCAATTGCGCGACGGAACGGGCGTCGGCGTCGGTGCACCGCAGTACGGAATGCGCCGGGCCTTCTTCGTGACCCTGGCGCAAAAATTCTGACGCCAATCCGACATGATTCGGCGGGGCCGGGCGTGATAGACCTTCCGCCATGCCCTCCCAGACCATTCCACACGTCGTGCCGCTCCAGGGCGGTTCCAACTTCCGCGACCTCGGCGGCTACGCCGCCGCCGATGGCCGCGTCGTGCGCCGCGGCGCGGTGTTCCGCTCGGCCCACCTCGGCAACCTGACGGACGACGACCGCGCCGCGCTCGGCCGGATCGGCGTGCGGACCGTCGTCGATCTACGCGGAGTCAACGAGGCGGCCGAGACGCCGCACCGCATCGACGGCACCGGCGCCCGCATCGTCGGCGCCCATATCGAGCCGGGCGTGCGCGAGCGGATCCGCGGCGCGGTGGCCGACGGCAGCGCCAATCCGCACCTGATGATGCAATTCCTGACCGACCACTATCGCGACTATCCGCGACGCTGCGCGCCGGGCTTTCGCACCCTCTTCGCCACGCTGAGCGACGGCACGCACCGGCCGCTGGTGTTCCACTGCACCGCCGGCAAGGACCGCACGGGATTCGCCTCGGCGCTGCTGCTCACTCTGCTGGGCGTGCCATGGGATGCCGTGATGGAGGATTATCTCCGCACCAACGAGCTGTGGACCGGCCACATCGGCCGCTATCCCGAACTCGACATCGACACGCGCGCCGCCATCGTCGAGGCCCGCACGCCTTATCTCGAGGCGGCCTTCGAGGTCGTGCGCGCCGATTTCGGAGGGCCCGAGCAGTTCGCCGAACGCGCCCTGGGACTCGACGCGCCGACCCGCGGGCGCATGCGGGCCGATTTGCTGGAAGGGTGACTTCCGCGCTACGCCTGAAGGCATGGCCGAGCCGCATTACAACACCCCCGAGCCGTTCAAGGTCGATATTCCCGAGCGGGCGCTGATCGATCTCGACGAGCGCCTGCGCCGCTGGCGGCCGGCGCCCGCCATCGCCGACGAGGGCAGCTGGGCCTCCGGAACCGATCCCGACTTCCTCGCCGACCTGGTCGAGTACTGGCGGCACGGCTACGACTGGCAGCGCTGCCAGGAGGCGATCAACCGCTGGCCGAACTACCTGGTCGATATCGGCCCGCAGCGGCTGCATTTCATCCGCGAGCCCGGCACCGAGGTCGCGGGCGCGCCGCGGCCGCTGCCGCTCGTGATCACCCACGGCTGGCCGGGCTCGATCGTGGAATTCCTGCACATCATCGACACCCTGGCCCATCCCGAGAGCCACGGCGGCGATCCGCTCGACGCTTTCGACGTGATCGCACCGTCGCTCCCCGGCTACGGTTTCTCGGCACCGCCGGTCCGCGCCGACGGCACGCTGGGCCCGATCAGTCCCCGCGCCATCGCCGGCCTGTGGCACAAGCTCGTCCATGAGAAGCTGAACTACGCACGGCCCTATGGCGTGCAGGGCGGCGACTGGGGCGCCGTCGTCTCATCGTGGTCGGGCTTCGACTATCCGATGAAGGACGAGCGCGGCGTCGTCGGCGTCCACCTCAACATGATGGGGCTGCGGCCCGGCATCGACATGCGCACGACCAAACTCACGGCCGAGGAAGAGGCGTGGCTTGCCGAGGCGCGCGCCGGCCGCGACGACATGACGGCCTACCAGCGCATCCAGGCGACGCGGCCGCAGACGCTGGGCGTCGCGCTCAGCGATTCACCGGTCGGCCTCGCGGCCTGGATCATCGAGAAGTTCCAGGCGTGGAGCGACTGCGGCGGTGACCCGCTCAGGCGCTTCTCGATGGACACGCTGCTGGACAACGTCATGGTCTACTGGCTGACCGGCACGGCTGGCACCGCGACCTGGCTCTATCGCGGGGTCACGGAGCCGCACGGTCGCGGCCTGCCCGCCGGACAGCGCGTCGAAACGCCGACCGGCATGGCCGCTTTCCCGGCGGATCTCATGGCGAGACCGCCCAGAGCCTGGGTCGAACGCGCCTACAATCTCCGCCGACACACGATCATGCCCAAGGGCGGGCACTTCGCGGCGCTCGAAGAGCCCGAACTCCTGGTCGAGGACATCCGCGCCTTCTTCCGCCCGCTGCGCTTCGGCGTGGCGAACGATTGAGAGTGAACGCTCGAAAGGGGGATCAACGATCCCTGAGCTTGGGATCGATGGCGTCGCGGAGCGCATCGCCGAACAGGCTGATGCCGAGCACCGTCAGCATGATGGCGAGGCCGGGAAAGACCGCGATCCAGGGCGCCGTCGTCGCATATTCCTCGGCGCCACCCTGCAGCATCAGGCCCCAGGCGGGCACCGGTTCCTGCACGCCGAGGCCGAGGTAGGACAGCGAGGCTTCGGCCAGGATGGCCTGGCCGACGAAGGCCGACAGCATGATCAGGAACGGCGCCACCACATTGGGCACCATGTGGCGGAGCACGATGCGGGCATGGCCGAAGCCCAGCGCCCGCGCCGCGTCGACATAGGGGATTTCGCGGACCGCGAGAGCGCTCGCCCTCACCACGCGGCCGCAACGGGGAATGAGCGGGATGGTGATGGCGAGGATGACGTTGAAGACGCCGGTGCCGAACACGGCGACCACGGCCAGGGCCAGGATGATCAGCGGGAAGGCCATCAGCACGTCGAGCACGCGCTGGAAGCCGAGATCGAACCAGCCGCCGAAGTAGGCGCTGGAGACACCCAGGACGAGGCCGATGGCGCCGCCCACGAAGGCGGCGCTGAAGCCCACGATCAACGCGGTGCGGGCGCCGTAGACCAGCCGCGAGAAGATATCGCGACCGAGTTGGTCGGTGCCCAGGACATGCGCCCAGCTCGGCGCCTCCATCATCGCGTTGAAGTCGTTCTCCTCGGGATCGTAGGGCGCGATCCAGCCGGCCGATACGCCGGCCACGAACATGATCACCACGATGAGGAGGCCGAAGGTGCCGAGCGGCTGGCGACGGCAGAAGTCGAGCGCAATGCCCGGCAGCGAGCGCTTGCGCTCGGGCAACTCCTCGACCAGCCCGGCCACTGCGGCGCGATTGGGCGCGACGATCGTCATTGCGGAAGGCCTTTCACGAGAAGCGGATACGCGGATCGAGCCAGGCGTAGAGCAGGTCGACCACGAGATTGGTGACGACGAAGATGACGACGACCAGCATGACCAGCGCCTGGGTCAGCACGTTGTCCTGGTTCTGGACCGCCTGGACGAACAGCCGGCCGATGCCGTTCAGGTTGAACACCTGTTCGGTCACGACCAGGCCGCCGATCAGGAAGGCGAACTCGATGCCGATCAGCGTCACCACCGGCAGCAGCGCGTTCTTGAGCGCATGCCGGTTGACGACGATCTGCTCGAGCAGCCCCTTCGACCGGGCGGTCCGGATGTAGTCCTCGCGCAGCACCTCGAGCATGGCCGATCGCGTCATGCGCATGGTGACAGCCGAATAGCGGTAGCCGACGGTTATCGCCGGCAACATCACGATCGACAGGTTGCGTATCGGATCCTGCCAGAACGGCACGTAGTCGATGGGCGGCATCCACGCCTTGCCGGTGGCGAGATAGGTGATGTCGAGCACCAGGACCAGCGACATGATGCCGAGCCAGAACGACGGCGTGGCGATGCCGGCGATCGCCACCATGCGGACCACGTGATCCAGCCAGGTGTTCTCCTTGAGGGCCGAGATGGTGCCGAGCGGAATGGCGATCAGGACCGCGATCACCGTCGCCATCAGCGCGATCTGCAGCGACACCGGCAGACGCGCGGCGATCTCCTCGGTCACCGGGTGGCCCGACCACATCGACGTGCCGAAATCCAAACTGATGTAGCTCCACAGGAAATCGAGGAACTGCACGATCATCGGATTGTTCAGGCCGAGCTGCTGGCGGCAGGCCTCGACGGAGGCCGGGTCGACGTGGGCGCCGCCGGAACCGAGGCGGATCACGCAGACGTCGCCCGGGATCAGGCGCATCAGCACGAACACCAGCGCGGCGGCTCCCACCAGCGTGGGAACCGCCAGCAGGAGCCGTTTTACGATGTAGCGATACATCCGCTTCGCCCCGACGTCGGGCTACCTGTCCAGCCAGATGTTGGCGAGGTCCTGGTTCAGGTAGTGGCTGGGGCTGATCTTCCAGCCCTTCACATACGACCGCACCGGCACGATCCGGTACCAGTATGGCGTGATGATCGAATGCGCCATGGTGTCCAGCGTGTGCTTCTCATAGACCCGCATGGCGGCGCGCTGTGCCTTCGGATCGGTTTCGTACAGCATCTTGTTGTAGAGTTCGATCGACTTGGGATCGTCGTAGCCGCCGTAGCTCTCGGGATAGACCTTTTGCGGCAGGTACTTGCCGGTATCGAGGGCGGGATTGACGACGCTCTGGCAATTCGCATCGACCACCACGTCGAAGGTGCCGCCGCGCATCGCCTGGAACCACGGGCCGGTGGGCACCACCTTCTGCTCGACCTGGACGCCGATCTTCTTCCACTCGCCGATCAGCCAGGTGCCGACAAACTTGTAGGGCTGGTCGACGTTGCGGTTGGTGAGTTCGAACTTCAGGTTCTCGGCGCCGGCCTCCTTGAGGAGGCGCTTGGCCTCAGCCCGCGCCTTCTCGATGTCCGGCCAGTAGCCGGCCATCTGCTGCAGTTCCTCCTTGGTCGCCGCCAGCGGCGAGCCGGGGAAGACGATGCCGCCGACGCTGCGCACGATCGCGATCTTGGACAGGGCCGGCGCGCCCTTCCACTGGTCGACGGCCAGCGCCAGCGCACGACGCACGCGGACGTCGTCGAACGGCTTCTTCTTCTGGTTGAAGGTGATGATGTTGCCGCAGTTCCAGTCGCTGTCCTGGACGACGATGTCCTTGCCGGCTTCCTTCACGAGCTCGTCGCGCGCCGAGGGCGGCATCCCGCGGAATTCGACGGCCGCGCGATCGCCGCGAAGGGCGTCGACCCTCACCGACTGCTTGGCGGCGAAGATGCCCTCGATGGCGTCGAGGTAGGGTTGGCCCTTGTGGTAGTAGTCCGGATTGCGCACGCCCTTGATCGACTGGCCGATCGCGTAGGAGACGAACTTGAACGGGCCCGAGCCCATGATGTTCTTCTCGTACCAGTGCGGATCCTTGTCGAGCGTCTCCTTCTTGTAGATCCAGGTGAACGGGTCGGCGAGCGCCGGTATGAAGGCGGCCGACGGATACTTCAGCCGGAAGACGACCGTAGCGTCGTCAGGGGCCTCGATCTTCTCGACCATCGAGTAGTAGCTGACGCGCGCGCTGGTGATGCCCTGGGGCGGAAAAACGATCTTGTTCCAGCTCGCCAGCACGTCCTTGGCCGTGAGCTTGCTGCCGTCGTGCCACTTCACGTCCTGGCGAATCTTGAAAGTGTAGGTCTTGCCGCCGTCGGTCGGCTTCGGCATCTCGGTGCAGAGGTCGCAGACGAATTCCGTGGTCGAGGCCGGATTGTCCGGCGGGACGCGGATCAGCACGCTGTAGTACGGCGCCACGGCATGCACGGTGGCGAAGGTCGTCTCGCGATGGCCGTCGAAGCTCGGCGAAGCGTCGGCGGAGATCATGTAGGTAAGGGTGCCGCCCCGCTTCGGCGTTTGCGCGCCGGCGGAACTCGCCGCGATCACAGCCGCCAGTCCGAGGCCGGCAGTCCATAGTCCCGTTCGCAGGTTCATCGCCTCCTCCTTGTTCGGTTTATTCTTCGTCGAATTTCGTACTCCGTACCCGCGCGCCTACTTTCTCAGTGAACTTCGCTGCAGGCGACCCAATGGCCGGGCCGCAGCTCCCTCAGGACGGGCCTCGCCCGCCTGCAACCCTCGACCGCCATGGGGCAGCGCGGATGGAAGACGCACCCCGACGGCGGATTGATCGGGCTTGGCACTTCGCCCGGGGCCGGGCGGAAGTCGCGCGTCGCCTCGATGCGGGGATCCGGGATCGGCACCGCGGAGAGCAGGGCCTGGGTGTAGGGATGCAACGGATTGTCGAACAGCTCGTCGCAATCGGCCATCTCCACGATCCGCCCGAGATACATCACCGCCACCCGCTGGCAGAGATGGCGCACGACCGAAAGATCGTGCGCGATGAAGAGGTAGGTGAGCCGGAAGCGCTCGCGCAGGTCCTCGAGCAGATTGACGACCTGCGCCTGGATCGACACGTCGAGCGCCGACACCGCCTCGTCGCAGACGATGAACTCCGGATCGAGCGCGAGGGCGCGCGCGATGCCGACCCGTTGCCGCTGGCCGCCCGACATCTCGTGCGGGTAGCGATCGGCGAATTTGGGATCGAGGCCACAGACCGAAAGAAGCTCTCGCACGCGCGCGCGCCGTCGGCCCGCGTCGGGTTCGACGCCATGCACCTTGATCGGCTCGGCGATGATGTCGCCCACCTTCATGCGCGGATTGAGGGAGCTGTAGGGATCCTGGAAGATCACCTGCATGCGGCGGCGCAAGCCGACGAGTTCCTTGCGCTCCATGCGGCTCAGGTCCTGTCCGTCGAACAGGATCTGGCCCGCGGTCGGGCGCTCGAGCCGAAGGATGCAGCGGCCGGTGGTGGTCTTGCCGCAGCCGCTTTCGCCGACCAGACCCAGGGTTTCGCCCCGGCGGATGGTGAAGTCGATGCCGTCGACCGCCTTGACGTCGCCGATCTTGCGCGACACCACAATCCCCTCGCTGATCGGGAAATGCATGGCAAGGCCGCGGACCTCCAGCAACGGAGTCTCGCTCACGCCGCCGCTCATGCCGCGACATCCCGCGCGGCACCCAGCTCGGCGCTGCGAAAGCAGGCGGAAAAATGGCCGTCCTCGCCCGCGGGTGCCAGGGGCGGCAGCGCCTGGCCGCAGCTTTCGACCGCGAACCGGCACCGCGGACGGAAGGCACAGCCGCCATCCAGCCTGGTCAGATCCGGCGGCTGACCGTCGACGGGATCGAGCCGCGCCTGTCGCGGCCGATCGAGCCGCGGCACGGAGCGCAGCAGCGCGATCGTGTAGGGATGCCGGGGATCGTGGTAGATGGCGTCGGCACTGCCGGCCTCGACGATCCGGCCGGCATACATGACGTTCACGCGGCTGGCGTAACGGGCAACCACTCCGAGATTGTGGGTGATCACGATCAGGGCGACGTTGAGCCGGAGCGACAGCGACTTCATCAACTCCAGAATCTGCGCCTGGATCGTGACATCGAGTGCCGTCGTCGGCTCGTCGGCAATGATCAGCTTGGGATTGCAGGCGAGTGCAATGGCGATCATGACGCGCTGGCGCATGCCGCCGGAAAGCTGGTGCGGGTACTGCCTCAGCCGCCGGGTGGAATCGGCGATGCCGACCATATCCAGCAGTTCGAGAGCGCGCTGCTCGGCCGACAGGCGGTCGGCGCCCAGGTGCTGCTCAAGGGTCTCGGTGATCTGGCGCCCGATCGTCAGCACGGGATTGAGCGAGGTCATCGGTTCCTGAAACACCATGCCGATGTCGCGGCCGCGGATCTGCCGCATCTCGTTGTCGGTGAGACCGAGCAGGTCGCGGCCATCGAACAGGATTTCGCCGGCCGTGATGCGCCCCGGCGGATCGGCGACGAGACGCAGGATCGAAAGGGCACTGACCGACTTTCCCGAGCCGCTCTCGCCGACGACGGCCACCGTCTCGCCCTGCTCCACGGCAAAGGAAATGCCGTCGACCGCGCGGACACGGCCGGCGCCGGTACGGAATTCGGTATGGAGCCCCTTTACCTCCAGCAATGGCGGCATGCGGTCTCGCTCCGTGAAGCTTGTTTCAGTGGCCTACGACCGCCAGGGCAGCCAACCGCGCGCAGCGGATCGTTCCGCTGTCGAACGGCGTCACAGGTCCCCAAATGAACCTGTGGGCATCTGCACCGGCGTAATTGTCTTTACGCGAAGCCTGTTTCTTCCCTGTCGCGCTGCCGCCGAACCAATCGGTTGTGCCGATCTCGTCTCTCCAGCGGGCGCAGCTTCTTCCGAGCCGCGAGAATCGTACGGGAGCGGGCCGCGACGCGCAAGCCGCTTAGGCCCCGGCCGCCCGGATCAGGGCGTGCGGTCGCCGCGCCAGAAGCGCCGCGGCCACCGCAAGGGCCGCCAGGATGCCGAACAGGATCAGCGAGCCCGTATAGTTGCCGCTCCCGTCGCGCAGCATGCCCGACGCCAGCGGGCCTGCCGCCTGGGCCAGCACCTGCAGAGACAGCGCCACGCCGCGGATCGCCCCGTAGCTCTCCCGTCCGAAGTAGTCGGCCCACGCCATCGGCAGCAGCATCATGATGCCGCCGATCCCCACACCGAACAGTCCGGCGGCCAGGATGGCGGTGATCGCCGAGGAAACGCCGATCAGACCGAAGCTGCCGATGCAGAGGCAAACGGCCGACGCCGCCATCAGGTAGCGCACCGGCCAGCTCCGCGGCAGGAAGCCGATGCCGAAGCTCGCGACCGCCGACAGCGCGGAGAAGATCGCGATCACCGTTGCGGCCTCGATCGGCGGGATGCCGCGCTCGATCAGGTGCGGCGCCTGGTGCAGGCTCACACCCGCCTGCACGGGATAGACCAGCACGGTGTAGAGCGAGAGCAGCCAGAAGGCCGGCGTGCGCATCGACTCGGCCCGGCTCCAGCGCGGCTCGACGAGCGGCGAGGCATCTCCGGTGACGAGCCGATCGGGCTGCAGGCCGACATCCTCCGGCCGCCGCACCAGCAGCAGCCAGCAGGGAACGAAGCCCACGACCAGCACCGTGGCGCCGACGGCGATCCAGCCGGCGCGCCAGTCGGCACCGGCCTCTGCCCGCCCCATGGCGAGCTGCGCGATCAGCGGCAGGGCCACGAGCCCCGACATCTGAGCGAGCGTCGCAATCGAGGTGGCGACGGCGCGACGGGCCACGAACCAGTTGTTCAGCGCGCCGTAGAGGCCGAGATCGAACGGCCCCGCCCAGACCATGCGCGCGAAGCAGAACAGAACGTAGAACAGGAACAGCGACTGAATGAGCGACAGCGCCATGCAGGCCATGCCCATCCCGGCCACGGCGAGGCACAGCACCAGGCGCGCGCCACGGCGATCGACGAAGGGTCCGATCATCGGCGAGATGACGGCCGCCAGCAGCCCGCCCAGCGACACCGCGCCGGACATCTCCGTGCGCGACCAGTCGAACGCGCCGGTCATGGGCACGACGAAGATCGAGAGCACGGCGACGGCCGGTCCCTGCCGCGCGAAGCCCGCGAGGCAGATGCAGCCCAACACCACCCAGCCGTAGAAGAACGGCAGCCGCGGGATCAAGAACCGCGGCAGGGGCGGTGCTTGCATCTGGCTTACGCGAAGGTCGCCGTCGCCTGGGTGGCGATTGTGCCCTGGGGCGTCACCGTCCACAGCTCCGCCCCCTTCCCGTCCGCCGTCGGCCGGCCGATCACGTCGAAGGGCGCGGTGTCGAACAGCGGTGCGCGGGCGCGCACGGCGAAGGTCCTGATCCTGCGCCCCGGCAGCGAGTCGCGCAGCAGGTCGAACAGGCATTGCTGGGCGAAGGGACCGTGCACCACGAGGCCGGGATAGCCCTCGGTCTCGATGCAATAGGTGCGGTCGTAGTGGATGCGGTGTGGATTGAAGGTGAGTGCGGAGTAGCGGAACAGCATGACCGGATCGGCCTTGATGGTGCGCCGCCACGGCACGTCGGCGGGCGCCGCCTCGCGCACGGGTACGCCGCTCTTGGCGCCCGCCTTCACCTCTTCACGGAAGACGGTGTTTGCCGCCTCGGTCACGGCTAGCCCGCGCGGCGTAAAAATGCGCCGGGTCTGGGTCGTCACCAGCAGGGTGCCGGTACCGCCGCCGCGCAACTGGATGTCGCTGAACTCGATCTCTCGGCGCAATTTGTCGCCAACGCAGATGTCGCCGTCGAAAGTGAAGGTCGAACCGGCGTACATGCGCCGCGGCAGCGGCATCGGCGGCAGCACGCCGCCTTCGATCGGCAGACCGTCCTCGCCCAGCGACGCCCGCCGTGCATAGGAGTGCAGGTAGCAGAGGTGCCAGCCCGGCGCGATCGGCTCACCGGGACCGGGAACCTTCTCATCGCGATCGAAGGTGGCGATCATGCCCTTGAGCGGCGCCTGGGTCGCCGTGTCCTCGTCCTCAATCTTGCGCCCGATAAGCTTGCGCAGCGGTTCGATATCGATGGTCATGGTTCTTCCTCCCGGCCTCCGCGGAGCGTATCCAATCCATCGTCATGATTCGCGCCCCGCGTCACGACGAAATTCCGCTCCTGCCGCAGATCGAAAACGCGGCCGACCGACGCTATGCGTGCGCCGCCCGTGAACCGGGCTTGGACACACTCTATCTTTCGACTTATCTGCGCGTGCCGTGGAATGCGCCGTTCTATGCACGACGCGGTTTCGTCGAGGTGCCGCGCGGAAAATGGCCGCGGGCGTTCCGACTTCAATTCATGGCCGAAAATGGCCACGGTCATCCAGCGTGGCAGCGCACGATCATGAAGCGGGACGTCAAGGAGGCGTACTTGCAGCCGGGGTAAGGCCATGGCACTTCAAGCGCAGATCGCCCTGCGGGAGATGTGGGTTGCCATGGATTACGCCTTTGTTCTGATCAGCGTTTTCGCGATCTTCATCCCGGCCCTCATGCTTCCGGGGCCGGATTTCGTGGCCGTCGTTCGATCGTCCATGACCTACGGAACGCGCTCCGGCCTTCTCACGACGCTGGGCGTGTCGCTGGGGCTCTGCCTCTACGCCACGCTCAGTCTGCTCGGCCTGTCGGCGATCCTGGTGAAATACCAGTGGCTGACCTGGGCCGTGCGTGTCCTGGGGGGAGCGTATCTCGTCTTCCTGGGCATCAAGCTCCTCAGGGCCAAGCCCCAGGAAATCGAGCTGGACCAGGCGACCCGGCCATCGAGGAACCGCGCAGTATTGTTCGGCTTTTTCGTGACCCTCACCAATCCGAAGGCGATCGTTCTGTTCGCCAGCGTCTTCGCGACGGCCGTCACCGCCTCCACGCCTGCCTGGCTGATGGGCCTGATGATCGCTCTTGTGACCACATCGTCGTTGATCTGGTATTCGTGCGTAAGCCTCTTCATGTCCTCCGCCCTCGTAATGCGTCGCTTTCAGAGGGCCCGACACTGGATCGAGAGAATGGCCGGCGTCTGCTTCATCGGTCTCGGCGGGAAGGTGCTGACCGACGCCAGAAACCCGATCTCCTCCTGACAGGTTCACGGCCCGGACTTCTCCGGCTTGGCCGTGGTCACGTTCCGCCAAGCCATGGCGAGCGCGCTGCGCATCGTTTGGGTGTCGGCAGCGGCGAGATGGACGCTGGTGTAGCCGCGCCGCCCCCAGACGCCGTTCACCGGGACGAATACCGCCGGCTCGGCGTCGACGACCATGCACTGCTGCTCGGGCGTGAGCCTTACCATCGCCCGCAGCTTGTCGGAGTAGCCCAGCGACGCGAAGACCTTGCCGCCGGCGCGGAAGTCGGGATGCCCGCCATGGGCACCTTCGGACGCCCCCTTCAGCGCGAGCGCCAGCCTGCGGAACGCTGCCGGCGTCATTCGGCCGCGACGGCCAGTCCCATCTGCTCGCAGGTCGGTGCGATGTCCGACACCGTGGCACGGCGCATGTCGCGCTTGTAGCGCTGGTCGTCGAAGTCCGTGCCGCGATGCAGGGTGCATCGATCATCCCAGATCACCAGGTCGTCGACCCGCCAGCGGTGGCTGTGAACGAACTGGCGCTGCGTGGCGTGGGCGGTCAGCTCCTCGAGCAGCTGCTTCGCCTCGGCATCGTCCATGCCGCGGATCGCGCCGGCATGGCTCGCGATATAGAGGCTCATGCGGCCCGAATCCTGCAGCCGGCGGACCAGCACCTGCGGCACCGGCTTGAAGGCCTCCCGCTCACCCTCGTCGAAATCGGCAAAGCCGAGCTTGGCCCGCGACGTCATGATCGAATGCTCGGCCACCAGGCCCTCGAGCCGCCGCTTGGTCGCTTCGGGCAGGGCATCGTAGGCCGCGCGCATGTCGGCGAATTCGGTCTGGCCGCCGATCGGCGGGATCGACCTGGCATGCAGCAGGGAACAATAGGCCGGCAGCCGCTTGAACGAGGAGTCGGTGTGCCAGAGCTTGTTGCCGAGATTGTACAGACGCTGGCGATCGTTGGTGGTGAGGATCCTGTCCTCGGCGTCGAGGTTGCCGACATCCGCCATGTTCTCGTGCAGCCGCAGCTTGTGATTCTTGCGCGCCTTGAACACGGTGGTCTCGAGCGGGCCGAAGTTGCGAGCGAAATCGAGCTGGCTGTCGTCGTTGAAATGCTGGTCGGGAAAGACCAGGACGGCATACTTGGTGAAGGCCGAGCGAATCGCCGCAAGATCGTCGGCGGCGAGCGGCTTCCACAAATCGACGTCACCCACTTCGGCGACAAAATCCGGCGTCGTCGGCTGGACGGTGATGGCCATGGGTTCCTCCCGATCCTGTGTTCCGGCGTGATTGGACCACCGAACGAGCGAAGCCGCAAATGCCCTGGATGCAATTCTGCCCTCGGGGATTTTCAGGATGCGGTTTCTGAGCTTTTTGGCGGCCATGGTTCTGGCCGCCTTCTCGGCCACGGCCGGCCCCCTCGACAACCGCGACGGCTTCTGGAGCGAATGGTCCGACGCCACCTTCGAACGCGCCGCGGCGGAAGGGAAGTTCGTGGTCGTCTCGCTGCAGAGCTGGTGGTGCCCCTGGTGCCTCGTCATGAACCGCGACACCTGGGCCAATCCCGGGGTCCGCGCCGTCCTGAAGGACCGATTCATCCCGGTCCATGTCGACCAGGACAGCCGACCCGACATCTCGCAGCGCTACGAACGCTGGGGCTGGCCCGCGACCATCATCTTCGGACCTGACGGCACGGAGATCGTCAAGCTGCGCGGCTTCTACTCGCCCGAGTTCTTCATACCCGTCCTCGAGGAGACGATCCGCGATCCCTCGCCGGTCGACTACGGCACAATCGGCGGGGCGGAGCGCGAACGCACCCTGGCGACCGGTCTCACCGACGCCCAGCGCGCCGAGATCCTTGCCTTCCTCGACAAGGCCTACGACCGCGCCCACGGCGGCTGGAGCAGGAGCAAGCTGGTGGACGGCCCGACGCTCGCCTGGTTCCTCGACCGCGCCAAGGCCGGCGACAAGGAAGCCGAGTCGCGGGTCCGGCGCAGCCTCGCGGCCATGACGGCCATGATCGACAAGGACTTGGGTGGCATCAGTCAGGTGTCGCTGAAACCCGACTGGTCGGCGCCGTCGCACGAATTCCCGATGTTCGCCCAGCAGGCGGCATTGACCGCCTATGCCCGCGCCTGGGCGATGTTCGGCGACCCGGCCTATCGCAGCGCCGCCGACCGCCTGTTCGGTTTCCTCGGGAGCACGCTGAGCGGACCCGGCGGCGGCTTTTACGCCTCGATGGGCATGGCCGAAGGACAACCCGGCGTCGACAAGCGGCAATACGCCCGCGAAACCGGTCAGGCGATCCAGGGTCTCGCGGCCTACTACGACGCCACGGGCGAGAAGAGCTCACTGGCCCTTGCGGTCGCGGGCGCCGAGTGGGCGCTGCGGGAGCGCCGCCTGCCGGGCGGCGGCTTTCGCCACGCGGAGAAGGACGCCGCGGGTCCCTACCTCGCCGACAATGTCGAGATGGCCGCAGCCCTTCTGTCGCTGCATCGCTCGACCGGGCAGCGCCAATGGCTTGCCGCCGCGGCAACCACCGGCGACTTCATCGCCCGCACCTTCGTCGACCCCAGGACCGGCGGCTTTCTCGCTTCGGCGGCACCCGACGCCAGACATCTGCCCAAGCCGATCAAGCAGCGCGAGGACAATGTTGCGGCGACGCGCTTCTTCAGCTTGCTGGCCGCCTACACCGGCGAGGCGCGCTATCGGGAGATCGCCGAGGCCGGCATGGGCTATCTCGCCTCGCCGCCCGTGCTCGACGCCTTCGGCTTCCTACCCGACGTGCTGCTGGCGGAGGAGGAACTCCGGAACGAACCGGTGCACGTGACCGTCGTCGGCCCCAAGGACGATGCCCGCAGCGCCGCGCTCCATGCCGCCGCTCTCCGCTATCCACTGGCCTTCAAGCGCGCCGAATGGTGGGACAAGCGCGAAGGGCGTCTGGCCAACCACGACGTCGACTACCCGGACATTCCCGACGGCCCTGCCGCCTTTGCCTGTACGCGAAACTACTGTTCCCTGCCGGTCACCGACCCTGCGGCAATTCCCGCACAGCTCAATCGCCTGCAACGCGCCCTGGGGAGGTGAATTCGGTTATACTTACGCATGATCGAGAAGCAGGAAGTCCAGGAAATCTTCCCGACGCCGATATGGATCGTCGACCTCAAGCCCGCCGCGGCGGCGGTATTGAATGCGGCCCTCAAGCTCGAGATCGAGCGTCTGATCACGCCCCGTCCGGCGATCCCGGCGGGCAGCAACTGGCAGACGCCGCAGGACCTGCACACCAGGCCCGCCTTCGCCGATTTCGTGAAGCTGGTCGAGATGGCGGCACGAGGCGTCACGCGCTTCCTGCAGGTCGACCAGTATCCGATGGGCATCACCGGCTGCTGGGCGAACATCAATCCGCCGGGCGCCTACCACCCGATGCACCACCACCCCAACAACTATCTGAGCGGCGTCTACTACGTGGCGATCCCGCCACCCGGCTCGCAGATCTACTTTCAGGACCCGCGCGGCCAGGCTTCGATGATCATGCCGAAACCGCGCCAGTACACCCGGCTGACGGCCAACGGCGCCAACGCGCAGAGCAAGGAAGGCCGGATGGTGCTTTTCCCGTCGTGGCTCAAGCATACGGTGCCGGCCAATGACGGCAAGACCGAGCGCATCAGCATCGCCTTCAATCTCATGTTCAAGAACTTCAGCGAGATCATGGCGTCGCCGCTGTGGGACGCAACGGCGGGCAAGGAAAAGAGCTGAGGCATGCTGAAGGATCGTTACGGCAACGAGCTGACAACGAACTCGCCCGCCGCGCGCGATGCGTACCTGGCAGGCGTCGACAGCCTGATGGCGGCCACGCCGGGGATGGACGCGGCCTTCCAGGCCGCGGTGACGGACGACGAGGGGTTCGCGCTCGGCCACGTCTCGCTGGCCCGCGCCAAGCAGCTCCTGGGCCGCGGCCATGAAGCCAAGGCGCCGCTCGCCCGGGCACGCGAACTGGCGGCGGGCACGACGCCGCGCGAGCAAAGCCAGATCGCCATCTTCGACAGGATCCTGACCGGCCAGGGCGCCGCCGCGCTCGAAACGATTCACGAGCACATGAAGAGCTGGCCGCGCGATGCCATGGCGCTGGCACCGGCGACCAGCGTGTTCGGCCTGATCGGCTTTTCGGGCAAGGTCGGCCGCGAGGTCGACCAGCTCGCGATCCTGGCGCCGCTCGAGAAGCACTATGGCGACGACTGGTGGTACCGCACCCAGCTTGCCTTCGCGCAGATCGAACTGCAGATGTTCGACGAGGGTTCGCGCAACATCGAGACGGCGCTCGACGGCTTCCCGCGCAGCGCCCATGCCGCGCACATCCGCGGCCACCTGTTCTACGAGACGGGCCGGCGCGAGGCGGGCCTCGCCTATCTGGTGGACTGGATGAAGGAGTACCCGCGCGACGGCCTCATGCATTGCCACAACAGTTGGCATCTCGCCCTGTGGTCGATGGAGACGGGACAACGCCAGGAAGCCTGGCGCATCTATGACGACGCACTGCGTCCCGGCGCCGCCTGGGGCCCGCAGATCAACGTCCTCACCGATTGCGCCGCCTTCCTCGCCCGCGCCGAGATGGCGGGCGAGCCGCGCAGCCCCGAGCGGTGGCGCGAACTCGCGGACTACGCCACCAGGTGGTTTTCAAGGCCGGGCCTCGGCTTCGCCGACATGCACACCGCGCTCGCCTATGCCATGGCGGGCGACGGCGAAGCGCTGGCGAAATTCGTCGAAAGTCCGCGCGGCGCCACGGCGGACATGTTGGCGCCCTTGGGCCGCGGCTTCGATGCCTTCGCGCGCGGCGACTGGGCCCGCGCGGTGGACGAGATCGAACCGCTGCTCGCGACGCACGAGCGCCTGGGCGGCAGCCGCGCCCAGCGCGATCTTCTCGAATACCTGGTGACCGCCGCCATGGTGCGCGCCGGCCGGACCGAAGCGGCGCGGCGCCAGATCTCGACGCGGCGGCCGCAGAACGGCAAAGGCAGCGGCTTTCCGGTGGCCGGACTCTAGTCGCCCCGCCGTGGTCGACCGGCCTCGGCGCACACCCAGCAATTGAAGTTTCGGCATAGGTAAGAAACATGAAGGTGAAGCAGGAAGTCCAGGAAATCTTCCCCACGCCGCTCTGGACCGTCGACCTCCCCCCCGCGGACGCTGTGGCTTTCAACGCCAACCTCAAGGCCGAGATCGAAAAGATCATCTCGCCGCGCCCCAAGGTGCCGAGCGGCAGCAATTGGCAGACGCCGCAGGATCTGCACACACGTCCGGCCTTCGCCGACTTCACCGCGATGGTCGAAAAGGTCGCACTGAGCGTCGCACAGTATCTTCAGGTCGAACAGTTTCCGCTGATGATCACCGGCTGCTGGGCCAACATCAATCCGCCTGGTAGCTACCACCCCACCCACAATCACCCGAACAACTACCTGAGCGGCGTCTACTATGTCGCGGTGCCCGCGACAGGCTCGCACCTTCTTTTTCAGGACCCGCGGCCGGGCCTGATACTTCCCCCGACCGCCAAGCTCGGCCGCGTCACCGCCAACGCCTTCGTCGCACAACCCCGGCCGGGCCGCATGGTGCTGTTCCCGTCCTGGCTCCGGCACCACGTTCCCTCCAACGAAGGCGCGACCGAGCGCATCAGCATCGCGTTCAACCTCATGTTCACGAACTTCGCCGAGACGCTGGCCGCGCCGATGTGGAAGCCGACGGCAGGCAAGAACTAGGGCGCCGTGATTCCGAATTCCCCGGCGAGCAGCTCGTAGGAGCGTTTGCGCTTCGCGAAGTCGAAGCAGATGGTCACCACCATGATCTCGTCGACCTGGTAGCGGGCGGCGTGCTCCTCGAGGCCGGCCCGCACCGTCTTGGGTGAGCCGACGAGGGAGCGGCGGCGCATCGAGGCAAGATAGGACTGCGCGCGCGGATCCCTGGCAACCTCCACCGCCTCCTCGACCGAAGGTATGGGGCCGGGATTTCCGGTGGTGCGCAGGCGCATCGCCCAAACGTCGCGGCTCTTGGCCAGCAGGTCGGCTTCTTCGTCGGTCTCCGCACACAAGACCCCCATCGCCATCATCGGCATCGGTCCGACGTGAAGCGCCGACGGCCTGAAGTGCGCGCGATAGGCCCGCGTCACGCCATCGCCGCCGTCGGGATTGATGAAATGGGCGAAGCAGAACGGCAGGCCGAAGTGGGCGGCCAGCGCCGCGCTGTCGTCGCTCGAGCCCAGCAGCCAGACGTCCGGCGCGCTCTCGCCCACCGGCTGGGCCATGACCCCGCGGCCGGCATGGTCGTCGGGCAACGCATCGTGCAGCCACGCCACGAGGTCGCGCACCTGGATCGGATAGTTGTCGGCGCTGCTCCAGTTGGGCTTGCCGTCGGCCAGGAGGCGCATGGTGCGCTGGTCGCTGCCCGGCGCGCGGCCGATGCCGAGATCGACGCGGCCGGGAAACAGGGTCTCCAGCATGCGGAAATTCTCCGCCACCTTGTAGGCGCTGTAGTGCGGCAGCATCACGCCGCCCGAGCCGACCCGGATGCGTTCGGTAAGGCCGGCCACGCGCGCGATCAGCACCTCCGGCGTGGAGCCCGCCAGCGCCTCGCTGCTGTGATGCTCGGCCAGCCAGTAGCGCACATAGCCCAGGCGGTCGCAGAGCTGCGCCAATTCGAGCGTCTCGCGCACCGCGTCGGCCGGCGTGCGGCCCTTGGCGATCGGCGACTGGTCGAGAACGCTGAGACGCAGCGGCAAAGGGGTCAGAGGCCCTTCTTGCCCATCGCCAGGAATTTGTCCTGCCGTCGGCTGCGCAGGGTGTCGCCGTCGAGATCGCCGAGTTCGGTCAAGGCCTCGGATATCACCTTGCCCACCAGGTCGATGGTCTCGTCGGCGCCGCGATGGGCGCCGCCCATCGGCTCGGGGATGACCTCGTCGATAACCTCGAGCTTCTTGAGGTCGGCAGCGGTCACCTTCATCGCCTCGGCCGCATCCTGGGCATTGGCGTTGTCGCGCCACAGGATCGAGGCGCAGCCCTCCGGCGTGATCACCGAGTAGATGGAATTCTCCAGCATGTAGACGCGGTCGGCCGAGGCGATGGCGAGCGCCCCGCCCGAACCGCCCTCGCCGATAATCACGCTGATCAGCGGCACGCCGAGCGAGAGGCAGGTGTCGATGGTGCTCGCCACCGCCTCGGCCTGGCCGCGCGCCTCGGCGTCTACGCCCGGATAGGCGCCGGGCGTGTCGACCAGGGTCACCACCGGCATGCCGAAACGGTCGGCGAGCCGCATCAGACGCTGCGCCTTGCGATAGCCCTCGGGCCGCGCCATGCCGAAGTTGTGCTTTATGCGCGCTTCGGTGTCGTCGCCCTTCTCCTGGCCGAGCACGACGATGCTGCGGCCGCCCAGCCGGCCGATGCCGCCCACGATGGCGGCGTCCTCGCCAAAGGCACGGTCACCCGCCAGGGGCATGTAGCTGGTGACCAGCCGGTCGATATAGCGCTGGGCGTGCGGTCGCTCGGCATGGCGCGCCACCTGGACCCGCTGCCACGGCGTCAGCTTTGCGTAGGTCGCGCGCAGCAGCTTGTCGACCTTGGACTGCAGGCGCATGACTTCCTCGGCGATGTCGACGTCGCCGCTGTTGGGAAGATGCCTGAGTTCGGAGATCTTGCTTTCGAGCTCCGCGATCGGCTTCTCGAATTCGAGATAAGTGGTCATTGAATTTCAGGTGTCGCCCGGCATCCGAATCCTGTCAACCGGCCCTCTTCAGCCCCCCGACTTCACCCTGCGGGCCTGCGCTTCCGGCGGGCCAGCGGATGGTGGTCCTCCACAAGCGCCCGCAACTTTTCCGGCACGACATGGGTATAGATCTGGGTCGTGGCGATGTCGGCGTGGCCCAGCATGAGCTGCACGCTGCGCAGGTCCGCGCCGGCCTCCAGCAGATGGCTTGCGAAGGCATGGCGCAGCACATGCGGCGATACGCGCGCCGGATCGATGCCGGCCGCCACCGCGGCCTCCTTCAAGAGCTGGGCGAAGCGCTGACGCGTCAGATGTCCGGTACGGCCACGCGACGGGAAGAGGTAGCGCGAGGTCTCTCCCTCGGCGAGGGCGCCGGCCCGCATGTGCAGCCACTTCGCGATGGCGGCACGCGCGGGATCCGACAGCGGCACCTGCCGGTCCTTGTCGCCCTTGCCGCGCACCACCAGCATGGCGGGATCGCGCTCGGCCGCGGCAAGCGGCAGCGCCACCAGCTCCGAGACACGCAAGCCCGAGCCATAAAGGATCTCGAGCAAGGTCTCCATGCGCCCGCCGTCCTCGCCACCCCTGGCCTGCGCGGCCGCGATCAGGCGGTCGACCTCGACGCGCGACATCACCTTGGGTAATGGCCGGCCCAGCCGCGGCGAGTCGAGGGTGCTCGCGGGATCGTCCTCGCGCAGCCGCTCGGCCAGGAGGAAACGGAAGAACTGGCGCATCACCGACAGCCGCCGCGCCACCGTCCCCGGTGTCATGCCGAGATAGTCGAGCGCCTTCAGGTAGGCCCGCAACGCCGCGGCATCCGCGGTGACCGGCCCCTGCTTGCGGCGGCCGAGAAACGTCAGCAAATCCCGAAGGTCGCTGCGATAGGCGGCCTCGGTGTTCTTCGATGCACCACGCTCCGCCGTCAGCATTTCGATGAATGCCTCGGCCTCGCGGGCCAGCGGTGGTGCGGGCTTGCGCTTCACAGCCCGTAGGCGATCGCCGTCTCGACCGCGAACAGACGCCCGGCGTGGTCCTCGCCGACCTGGCGCAGCGCCCGCACGATGGCGCCGACCGCGGCGGGATTGAGGTCGACGAGCGGCGTCTCGCCGATCGCGATCGAGGCCAGCAAGGCCGTCTCGGCGCGTCGCCGCCCGGCGGCGGCGGCCTGCAGCGCCTGCATCGTGGCCGCGGGAGGCGAGACCAGCCGGACGCCGGCCGGCGGCGCTTCGGGCAGGTTGGTGGAGCCGCGCGGCACGTCGATGCCGGTGGCGCGGAACAGCTCGAGCAGGAGGTTGCCGCGCAGCGGCGCCCTCGCCGCATCGTCCTGACGCATCACCTCGTACCAGCGATTGACGTCTTCGGCCGGCAGTTTCTTGACATCGTCGACGCCGGCAATGGCGACCAGCGGCATCAACCGGTCGAGCGCGGCCAGGGCGCGAGCATCGTCGCGGGCGGCCGAGAGCGCCAGCTTCGTCCATGCCTTGGTCTGCCGCTTGTCACCCAGCAACAGGAACCCGCGCATCGCCTCCTGGGCGATGTTGGCAAACTCCGGCTGCGCCGCAATGTTGAGCAGTCCGGCGGCGCTGGCGCGCGCGATGGTGGGAAACAGCGAGCTGCCGCGCGCCTCGCCGTAGACGGCGATGATGGAGTTCACGACCTCCTGCGGGTTGGCGGCGCGACGCGCGTCGTAGACGAGCTTCGCGCGACGCGCCATCGCCGGCGGCAGCACGACACGGTCGCGCAGGGCCTCGATGTAGAGATCGCCCAGCTTCGTCGCCTCGATGATGGCCAGCGCCTCGCCGCGCTCGGCGATATCGAGCCGCGTCGGCATCGGCAGGGTGCGATGGGCAACCAGTGAGCGCATGAGCGGCGGCTGCGTCGTCCTGAGCGCCGAGGCCGGCGGCTGCACATAGGCGAGGTCGAGCATGACCATCGCCGGACCGTCGAGCCGCGCCGGCGCCGCCGCCGACGGCGGCAGGCCCTCCGCCGCGACCTCGACCAGCTTGGCCAGCAACGGATCGTTGCCGCGCAACGCCGCCGCCGCGGCCATCGCGCCGGCGTTGTCGCCGTCCACCAGCTTGCAGACGACCTCGGCCCGGCGCTTGAACGGCTCGACGAGTGGATGGCTCCGCGCGATCGCGCAGGCGCCCTCCTTCTCTCCCGCCATCATCAGGGAGTCGACCACGGCGGCGGCGATCACCGGATCGGCGTAACCGCCCGCCGACCGCACCATCTCGTTCAGGCTTTCGGCCTCGCCCATCGCCGCCAGGCGCTCGACCTTGCGGGCGAACAGGGTGGGCGGCGGGCTGCCGTCGGGCGGGGGTGGGTTGAGCTGGCTCACCATGACCTTGAACTGCTCGTCGCGGAGCGCTCGGCTGCGCGGAGCGGCCGGCAGCGCCGAAACCAGGCGCTTGGCCGTGGCGAGCGAGGTGCCGGCCCAGGCGTCGGGCGGCATGCCGCCGGTGCTGACCGAGAGAAAGCCCGTCGGGCGGGTGTCGAAACTGGTGGTTTGCGCCCAGGCCGCCAGCGCGACCGAGGCCAGGCCGAGCGCCACGGCGGCAAGCAGGCTAGCGCGCAAAACGTTCATTGGAAACAGGCACCTCGAAATGCCGCAACGGCGGGCGCGGCTCGATGACGGCGAGTGCCACCAGTCCGGCGATCAGCAGGCAGACGACGACGACCGCCACCACCGGGCCGAGCCTCAGGGTGGTAGGGACGCGAAAATGGTTTCGAGAGCGGAACAGTGCCACGGCGCGGGCAAACTACCCGGCCGCCGCCCAAGCGGCAATTGCCGCCGAAGCGGCGATCGCCCGGCCGTTCTCGCATGCCCTGATTGGGCCCGGTCGCTTGAAACGGCGGGCAGAATGGGCGACATGCATGCTTGCAGTTCGTCATGGACGCCTCTCCTCCCTTTTCCGTGCCGCGCACCGTAGCCCTCGTGGGCCTGATGGGTGCGGGCAAGAGCGCCATCGGCAAGCGGCTGGCGGCGCGCCTCGGCCTGCCGTTCGTTGACGCCGACGACGAAATCGAGCATGCCGCCGGCTGCACGATCGGCGAATTCTTCGAGAAATACGGCGAGGCCGAATTCCGCGCCGGCGAGCGCCGCGTCATCGCCCGCCTGCTCGACAGGCCGCCGCATGTGCTATCGACCGGTGGCGGCGCCTACATGGACGCCGAAACGCGGGCCTTGATGCGCGCCAAAGCGGTGACCGTGTGGCTGCGCGCCGATCTTGATGTTCTGTTCGACCGCGTCCGGCGGCGAACCCACCGGCCGCTCCTGCGCCAGGGCGACCCCAAGGAGATTCTCGGCAACCTGATGACACAGCGCTATCCCGTCTACGCCGAGGCCGACATCGTCGTCGATTCGACCGCCCAGCCCGCCGACCGCACGACCGAGCAGACGATCGAGGCGCTACGCGCCTACTTGCAGGCCCAGCCGACCGGCTCGCCGGCATGAACGCGCCGCGCACCGTCCATGTCGACCTCGCCGGCCGCGGCTACGACATCGCGATCGGGCCCGGCCTGATCGATCGCGCCGGCGCGCTGAGCGCTGGCCTGCTGGCCGCACCACGCGTCACGATCGTCAGCGACGAGACCGTGGCCCCGCTCTACGGCGAGCGCCTCGCCGCCTCGTTCCGCAACGCCGGCGTCGAGGCCGCGCTGGTCACCGTCCCGGCGGGGGAAAGCAGCAAGGAGTTCGCCTCCTTCGGCCGCCTGATGAACGACCTGCTCGACCGCCGCCCCGACCGCAAATCGACCCTGGTCGCCCTGGGTGGCGGCGTGGTCGGCGACCTCACCGGGTTCGCGGCCTCGGTGCTTCTGCGCGGCGTCGATTTCATCCAGGTGCCGACGACATTGCTCGCCCAGGTCGATTCCTCGGTCGGCGGCAAGACCGGCATCAACACGCGCCACGGCAAGAACCTCGTGGGCACCTTCTATCAGCCGCGGCTGGTGCTGGCCGACACCGGCGTGCTCGACACCCTGCCCCGGCGCGAGCTGCTGGCGGGCTATGCCGAGGTGGCGAAGTACGGGCTGATCGACAATGCGGAATTCTTCGCGTGGTGCGAGAAGAACGCCGCTTCGGTGCTGACCGGTGATGCCCTCGCCCGCACCTACGCAATCGAGCAGAGCTGCCGGTCCAAGGCACGCATCGTCGCAGCCGACGAGCGCGAGACTGCCGACCTGCGCGCGCTGCTCAATCTCGGCCATACCTTCGGCCATGCGCTGGAAGCCGAGACCGGCTTCGGCCCCGACCTGCTGCACGGCGAGGCGGTGGCTGCCGGCATGGCGATGGCCTTCGACCTGTCGGTCCGGCTCGGGCTCTGCCCGGCGGCGGACGCCGGCCGCGTGCGGGCGCATCTGGCGGGGGTTGGGCTGCCGATGCGGCTGCGCTCGATCGGCGGCGACAACCGGCGAGTATGGGACGCGGACCGCCTGATCGGGCACATGCGAGGTGACAAGAAGGCCGAGGGCGGCAAGCTCGCCTTCGTCCTGGCGCGCGGTATCGGCGGGGCGTTCGTGAGCCGAGAGGTTGACGAGACCGCCCTGCACGGCCTTCTCGCCGACGCCATCGCCACCTAGCCTATGGAACCGGAAATCCACTTCGAGCTGGCCGTCGACGTCGCGGCGCCCCTGGTGGCGCTCTGTCTCCTTGCGGCGAGCTATCTGTCCGCCGCGGAGACGGCGATCACCGGCGTATCGCGGCCGCGCATGCACCGGCTGGCGCAGCAGGGCAATCGCCGCGCCGCGCTGGTCAACGGCCTGCTCGACCGCAAGGATGCCGTCGTCAGCGCGACATTGATCGGCAACAGCGTGCTGAACATCTTCTCCGCCTCGCTCAGCACCGCGGTGCTGACCGACCTGTTCGGGACCGCCGGCGTCTTCTACGCCACCCTCGTCATCACCGTGCTGGTCGTGCTGTTCGTCGAGGTCCTGCCCAAGACCTGGGCGCTCCTGCAGGCCGACCGCATGGCCCTGGGGCTCGCCCCGTCGCTCAATATCGTCCTGATGGTCCTGGGGCCGGTCGCCTCGACCGCGGCGCGGGCGGCGCGCTTCTTCCTCGGCCTGTTCGGCGTGCGCGGCCATGGCACCGACGACGCGCAGGCCCAGGACGAAATGCTGCGCGGTGCCATCGAGCTCCACGGCGAGGGCCAGGGCGGCGATGCCGCGCCGGCGGAAAAGGCGATGCTGCGGTCGGTGCTCGACCTCGGCGACCGGACGGTCGGCGACGTGATGACCCATCGCAGCAACGTCGCGTTGATCGATGCCGACCAGCCGGCCGACGCCATCGTCACCCAGGTGCTGGCCGCGCCCTATACCCGCATCCCGATCTACCGCGGCCAGCCCGACAACGTCGTGGGCGTCGTCCACGCCAAGGATCTGTTCCGCGCCGTCAAGGCGGCGGGCGGTCCCGAGGCCGTCAGGATCGACGACGTGATGACCTCCCCGTGGTTCATTCCCGAATCGACCATCCTGTTCGACCAGCTCGAGGCGTTTCGCGCCCGTCACGAGCACTTCGCCATCGTCGTCGACGAGTATGGCGCGCTGCGGGGCGTCGTCACGCTCGAGGACATCATCGAAGAAATCGTGGGCGACATCGAGGACGAGCACGACGCCATCAAGCGCGGTGTCGTCCGCCGCGAGGACGGCAGCATGATCTGCCGGGGCGAAGTGCCGATCCGCGACCTCAACCGGGAATTCGGCTGGAACCTGCCCCAGGACGTCGCCATCACCATCGCCGGCCTGGTCCTGCACGAGGCCCGCCGCATCCCCGAAGTGGGTCAAATGTATGCATTTTACGGATTTCGCTTCGAAATTCTGAAGCGCGAAGGCACGCGCATCGCCGAGTTGCGCATCGTTCCACCCGACGCCATACAGGCCGGGTAGCCTTCACTGAAGTCCTTGGTCTTTCCGCAAGAGGTTCAATCATGCCGCTTTCGCCGCCGGTCGGGCGACAGCACCTGCATACGCGCCGCGTCGTCTGCCAGGGTTTCTTCCGCGATGACGGGCTGTGGGACATCGAGGGTCGCATCACCGACGAGAAGACCTACGAGCACGCCAACGAATGGCGCGGTCCGCTGAAGCCCGGCGATTTCGTTCACGACATGTCGATCCGCCTCACGGTCGACGACAAGTTCGCCATCGTCGATGTCGAGGCGGTGACGGACAAGTCGCCTTACCGGATGTGCGGCGACATCGCGCCCGATTTCAGGAAGCTGATCGGCCTCAGGATCGGCGGCGGTTTCCATCGCGCCGTGCGCGAGCGGCTGGGCGGCGTCCATGGCTGCACGCACATCGTCGAGCTGCTGGGGCCGGTCGCCACCACGGCCTTCCAGACCGTGTCGTCGGGCAAGGCGCGCGAGCTCAGCCGCGCCCATCGCGCCAAAGACGGCGAACTGCCCGAGGCGGCGACGGCCGGGCCGGCGGGCAAGCCCCGCCGCAGGCCCTACGTCATCGATACCTGCCATGCCTGGGCGGCCGACGGGGCCGTCGTGAAGCGCTGGGCGCCCGACTTCTATACCGGCCCCGACGCGGAGGCGGTTCGCGCCGCAGCGGCCGGCAAGGATCTGGAAATGGAGATGGAAGGCTAACGCCGCGCCGCGTCTTCCGCCGGCGTGAGCGTGACCAGCGCGAGCGCATGCAGGCCGGCGGCGAATTCCTCGGTCAGCGTGGCATAGACCAGACGCTGCCGCGCCACCCGACCCTGGCCTTCGAACGCTGCCGACACGATTTCGACGTTGAAATGCGTCTCGCCGCCCTCGCGCCAGCCGGCGTGGCCATGATGGCGCGCCGAGTCGTCCGCGACGGCAAGGCGCACCGGCGCAAATCGCTGCCGGAGCTTGCTGTCAATCGCCATCGCCACCTTGCCCATCACTCGCCTCACTTGCCCGGCAAAACCGTTGAACACATATTAGCCGAATGTCTCGACGGCGAGCGAAACCCTTGATGGCGACCGATGGCGCGCGGCTGCATCAGCGTGTCTGCGAGGCGCCCGGCTGCAGGCTGCAGGGCGAATACCGCGCGCCGTGGGCCCGGGACCGGCTGAACGACTATCGCTGGTTCTGCCTCGAGCATGTCCGAGAATACAACAAGAAATGGGACTATTTCGCCGGCCTCGGCGCCGATCAGATCGAGGCCCATATCCGGGCCGACACCACCTGGCGCCGCCCCGTCTGGCCGCTGGGGGCCCGGCGCAGCGGCAACGGCTATGCCCAGATCAACGACCCGTTCGGTCTGGCCGACGACGCCGGCTTGGGCGAAAAGCCCGCTCCCATGAACGACGGCCTCGAGCAACTGACCCCGGCCGAGCGTAATGCACTGGGCGTGCTTGAACTTTCATGGCCGTTGACCCATGCGGACGTGAAATCCCGTTACAAGGAACTGGTGAAATTGCACCATCCGGACGCCAACGGCGGGGCCCGCGAGGCCGAGGAGAAGCTGAAGGAAATCAACGCCGCCTATTCCACTCTGCGGGCGTCGGAAAACCTTCGGGCGGAATGAATCGCCGCTCGTGCCGCCGCTCGGCCAATTGGCCGCTTGCGGTGCACAAAACGGCCTGCGAGACTGACTTTGCCCGCAATTTGGCGGGCTTTGTTTTGCAGGAATTCGTGTGATGGCCTCTACGACGACCGCGGCCCAACAGAACGTATCGGGCGTGCCGGATATCAAGGTTTCCGCCCGCCAGCTCTTCGGCATCGACACCGACATGGAAGTGCCGGCGTTCAGCATGCAGACCGAGCACGTGCCGCCGGTGGACGACGCCTATCTGTTCGACCACGATACGACGATGGCGATCCTCGCCGGCTTCGCGCACAACCGACGCGTCATGGTCCAGGGCTACCACGGCACCGGCAAGTCGACCCACATCGAGCAGGTCGCGGCGCGCCTCAACTGGCCCTGCATCCGCGTCAACCTCGACAGCCACATTTCCCGAATCGACCTGATCGGCAAGGACGCGATCGTGCTGCGCGACGGCAAGCAGGTCACCGAATTCCGCGAGGGCATCCTGCCGTGGGCGCTGCAGAACCCGACGGCGCTGGTATTCGACGAATACGACGCCGGCCGCGCCGACGTGATGTTCGTGATCCAGCGCGTGCTCGAGGTCGAGGGCAAGCTTACCCTGCTCGACCAGAACAAGGTGATCCGCCCGCACCCGTCGTTCCGCCTGTTCTCGACCGCCAACACGGTCGGCCTCGGCGACACGACCGGCCTCTATCACGGCACGCAGCAGATCAACCAGGGCCAGATGGACCGCTGGTCGATCGTGACGACCCTGAACTACCTGCCACACGACCAGGAAGTGAACATCGTCGTCGCCAAGACGCCGACCTACGACACCGAGGAAGGTCGCAAGATCGTCTCCGCCATGGTGGCGCTGGCCGACCTCACCCGCGCCGGCTTCATCGCCGGCGACATCTCGACCGTGATGTCGCCGCGTACGGTGATCACCTGGGCCGAGAACGCGCGCATCTTCGGCGGCGATGTGGGCTTTGCCTTCCGGCTCACCTTCCTCAACAAGTGCGACGAGGTCGAGCGCACCACCCTGGCCGAGTACTACCAGCGCTGCTTCGGCAAGGAACTGCCGGCAAGCAGCGGCAAGGGCGGCAAGCTGCACTAGGAAGAGGGCCGAATGGCCAAGGATTCGACGCCACTCGAGGAGTTCCGGCGCGTCACCGCCACCACCATGCGGGCGGTATCGCGCAAGGAAGTGAACGTCTCGTTCGTGCCCGACGGCGGCTCGCTGCTGGGGAGCGAGGCGCGCCTCCCCCGGCCGGGACCCGGCCCTCCGGGCCCGGGTG
>Ga0082335_1001211_pt1 | contig 57209 bp, 51 predicted proteins | sample Subgrocontami58m_FD_72375 | JGI IMG/M metagenome (GOLD analysis project Ga0082335, IMG submission 72375) | Subsurface groundwater microbial communities from S. Glens Falls, New York, USA - GMW37 contaminated, 5.8 m (SPADES assembly) (version 2) ... | reverse complement strand
TCCAGCCTCTGTACTTAACCAATCTTACTGCTTCCATGCGGATTCTTGGCATATGTGGATTTTTTGTATACATGGCTTGGATTGTATCTGTCTTAGTGATTCCAAGCTATTGGGATATTACCTGGATTTGACTTATAATCCATTTGTTATAAAATATAAACGTCGGTAATCCAGGCAATCGCTCTTAAACGCAAGTTTGAGGGAGGAAAGTCCGGACACCAGCTCGGCGCAAGCCGGGCAAGCGTACGGGTTAACGACCCGCCGCAGCAATGCGAGAGGTGCGAGCAGAAACGCCGAGATTCGAAAGAATTGAGGCGTCCTCCATAGCTTTATGCGAAGGAGGACGAGTCTAGCTATAAGGCATCGCGGATCCCACTTCGCTCCTAATCGGAGCTCCGAGGGACTACGCTGAAGGCTAGAATGAAACGGCTAAATCCTTACAGGGTGCAAGGCCGTGCCTGGCGTGCGTAGCACGCAGTTCATAAAGTAAAAAGTCCGTAAAGTCCGTAAAGTCCGTAAAGTCCAAAAACTTTATAACTTTCAACTTTATAAACTTTTTGACTTGCGCGCTACGCGCGCTGGGAGCGCCGCCAGAGCCAGCGAGCAATCAATGGCCCAGACAGATGATTGCCCTCTCGACGTAACGTCGGGACGACAGAATCCGGCTTACGGATTGCCGACAAAACAAAAACACCGCCTAAGCGGTGTTTTTGTTTCAGATATTATCTCATGGAAACAATAATCGGTTTTTCTTCTTTAGGAGGCAATCCAAGCCCTTTTACGGTAACGGACATGTACCACTTTTTCCAATTTCCCGGATTTTCAAGGATCATGCGTCTGGTAATTTCTTTCTGGAGGTCGCAATCGTAAATAAGCTTATCCAGATCGTCGTCGGGCGATAAAAGTTTGTATTTCAGCCCGTATTCCTCAAAGGTGTCCATCTGAAATTGGAGGCAGCCGAAAGAATGCAAACCGTTCCAGTCCAGGACCTTAATATTGCTCTTACCTTCCGATTCAAGAGCAATGAGCTTTTCTATCCAGTAGTTAAGCGGCGACTGGCTTTCTCCGCCCAAGGCGGATCCGCCTCTGGCGGAAAAAACAACAGTAGTAGTTTTATTTCCCGAGTATGTAGCGGCAAGGGAAGCGGTCGCGTTCGGCATCTGGGGAGTCGTATTCCCTCCGATGGCCATACTTGCGGCGAATCCTACTGCCAGCGCTTTTGATATAAGTAATTGCATAAATGACAGTTATAAGCTACCGTCGAAACTTTCACTTCAGTCGTTTTAAACAAAAGACCCGCACTTAACGAGTCATGTTTACTTCTATTCAGTTGGGGCTAGCTTAGCACGGCTGGAAGCGCCTGTCAATCAGAAAAACCAAAAAACAGCAAAAAACATGCAATTTTGACCAAAATATGCTAAAATTCATCAGAAAAGTCATGAAAAGAAAGAAATTATCCCCAGTTTTCTTTGAGAGAGACACACTTGCGGTTGCCAAGGAGCTTTTGGGCAAGTTTCTGGTCAGGCGCCTTCCGCGTAAGTCTGCGCCTGCCCCCACACCAAAATTTGGTGTGGGGGTGAATCTGCGTAAATCTGCGAGCCGCGAAGTGGCTATGATGATAACCGAGGTTGAGGCCTATGACGGGCTGAACGACCGCGCTTCGCACTCCAGAAGCGGCAAAACAGCCCGCAACGCGCCCATGTTCGGCAAGCCGGGCCATTGGTATGTTTATTTCACTTACGGGATGCATTGGCTCATCAATATTGTGACCAGAGAAGCCGGTTATCCGGCGGCGGTTCTTATAAGGAGAGGTTTTGCTGTAGATAGCAAAGGCGAACCGATTCAGGTGAACGGTCCGGCCAGAGTCGCCAAATTTTTGAAAGTAAACGGCAAGTTCAGCGGTTTGGCGGCTGGAATGAAGACAGGTTTCTGGATTGAAGACAGGGGAATCAGGATTCCTGCGAGAAAAATCCGGCGCGGGCCTCGCGTCGGAATTGACCATGCCGGAAAAATTTGGGCGAATAAGCCATGGAATTTTTTTATTATTCAACAATAATACTGCTTCTCTTGATATACAACATCCTTACAAACTCCAGTTTGTAAGGATGTTGTAGAACGATTAAATCAGTTTAATTCCTGCGCGCGGACTTTTTCTGCGATATTGAGTTTTCTCAGTATGTAGAGAGCGGCAACCATTATCAACGTGGCGGCAGTGGCGAACTTGAGCATTCCGATTCCAACCAGGATGCCGACGGCCGCCGTCAGCCAGACAATTGCGGCGCTTGTCAGGCCATGAACGCGGTCTTCGTTTTTGATGATAATGCCTGCGCCAAGAAATCCGATACCGACCACGATGTTTGCGATAATGCCCAGATAGCCGCCGTTAGCCATTGCCATTTTCAGGGCGTTTTCCGGAGAATCCGCCATGAGGTATGGAAGAGTTATTCCTATTATGGTAAAAATTGCCGCGCCGGCGCTGATGGTCATCGCCGTTCTAATACCGACTTCTTTTCCGATCCGTTCGCGTTCAAGGCCTATTACGGCCCCGAGAATCATGGCAACGGCCAGGCGCGTTATCATTTGTGAAAAGTCAATCATTGGTTTATATTATAACATAATGAGAATTTTCTCGGCGGACATAATCAAAAAAGAAGGAGATGAAATAGAAATGACTGGATGGGTTGGGGCCAGACGCGACCACGGCAAACTCGTTTTCATAGATATCCGCGACAGGAGCGGAATCGCCCAGGTTGTTTTCAATACTTCCGACATAAGCGAAGCCAATGATTTGCGTCTGGAGTATCTTATAAAACTTGCTGGGCTTGTGAAAAAGCGTCCGGTGAAAATGTTCAACGACAATATTCCGACCGGGCAATATGAAGTCCAGGCGAAAACGCTTGAGATAATTAGCGCGTCCGAGGCATTGCCCATTGCCGTTGACGGCGACGGATATGAAATAGACGAGGAAGTCCGCATGAAATACCGCTACCTTGATTTAAGAAGGAAGCGCCTCCGCGAAAACATTTTACTTCGCGACAAAGCCATGACTCTTGTGCGCGAATATCTCCACAAGCAGGATTTTGTTGAAATAGAAACGCCTCTTTTGACGAAGACATCGCCGGAGGGAGCTCGCGATTATCTTGTGCCGTCCCGCGTTCATCACGGCAAATTCTACGCTTTGCCCCAATCGCCCCAGCAATATAAGCAGTTATTGATGATTGCCGGGTTTGAGCGCTATTTCCAGATAGCGAGGGCCTTGCGCGACGAAGACACGCGCGGAGACCGCCAGCCGGAGCACACCCAGATAGACATGGAGGCATCGTTCGTCACCGAGCAGGAAATGAGGGATATAACCGAGGGAATGATGATTTATCTCGTTGAATCGCTCGGCAAAAAAATAGCAAAGAAACCATTTCCGGTTTTCACGCACGAAGAGGCGATGAAAAAATTCGGAGCGGACAAATTTGATATGAGGGAAAATAAAGACGACAAAGACACTTTGGCTTTCGCCTGGGTGGTGGATTTCCCGTTGTTTTCCGCCGAAGGCGGATCCGTCTCTGGCGGAGAAAGTTCAAAATTGACTTTCGCGCACAATCCTTTTTCGGCGCCAAAAGCGGAACATGTTAAACGGCTGATGTCTTTGTCAGTCGGGAAAGACGACGAAGAACTGCTTGGTATGCGTGCTCAGCAATATGATTTGGTTTGCAACGGATACGAGATAGCTTCGGGAGGTGTTCGCATTTCCGACCCGAAAGTCCAGCGCAAAGTTTTTGAAATAATGGGACTGACGCCGGAACTTACCGAAAGCCGTTTCGGGCATCTTATAAGAGCTTACGAATATGGAGCGCCGAGCCACGCCGGAATCGCTCCGGGACTGGACCGGCTTTTGATGATTCTTCAAAACGAGCCGAACATCCGCGAGGTCATCGCTTTTCCGAAAACCGGCGACGGCAGGGACCCGATGATGGATTCGCCGTCGGAGGTGGATGAAAAGCAGTTGAAAGAACTCGGAATTGAAATAAATAAGAAATCGTGATAAAAATATAAACATGCAAAAGAAACACCCGAAAGAAGAAATCACATTCGTAATGCTCAAGCCGGACGCAGTCCGCAAGGGTCTTATTGGCGAAATAATAAAACGCTTTGAACAGCGCGACCTTAAAGTCGTTGCTTTGGAAATGTTTCAGCCGACTCACGAGCAAATAAACGACCACTATCCGAAAGACGAGGCCTGGATTTCCCGCCTTGGACAGAAAACTTTGAAAACTTACGAAAAGTACGGAATTGATGCAAAGGAAGAGTTGGGAACCGATAATGATTTGGAAATCGGCAAAATGGTGCGCAAATGGCTTGTAGATTTTATGGTATCTGCTCCGCTCGTAAGAATGGTTGTGCAGGGAATTCACGCCGTTGACGTTGTCCGCAAGATTGTCGGTCCGACATTCGGATATCAGGCAGAAATGGGAACGATAAGGGGGGATTTTTCAAGCGACTCGCCACTTTTGGCAAATAAGGAAAAGCGCGCCGCGATGAATCTTATTCACGCTTCAGAAACTCCGGAAGAAGCGGAACATGAAATAGAGCACTGGTTCGGCAAGGGATTCAAGTTCCACGCGTACAAGAGGTTCGGCATTGATGAATAAAAAAGGCCGGAAAATTTTTATCGCAAATAACATCCTTACAAACTGGAGTTTGTAAGGATGTTATTATTTTAATGAAAAACACAACTTTGTGTTTCTTGGTTAAGGAAGACAAAGTTCTGCTCGCTATGAAAAAGCGGGGCTTCGGCGTAGGCAAGTGGAACGGCGTCGGGGGGAAAGTCAGCGAGAATGAAGATATAAAAGAAGCAACTGTCAGAGAAGCCAACGAGGAAATCGGCGTTTCAATAAACCCTGCGGATTTAAAAAGTCATGGGAGTATAAAGTTTTCTTTTGAAAACAATCCCGATTGGAATCAAGAAGTTCATATTTTCATAACCGAAAAGTGGGAAGGGGAACTGGCGGAATCGGAGGAAATGAAACCTCAATGGTACGAGAACGACAAACTGCCTTTTGAGAATATGTGGCTTGACGACCCGCATTGGCTGCCGAAAGTGCTGGCCGGCAAAAAGATAGAAGGGGAGTTTTTGTTCAATAACGACGGCTCGGAAATACTGAAATTCGAGGTGCGAGAAGCGGATTAATAGATATTAAAAATAATGAGGGCGTTGCCGTGTTGCTGGCAACGCCCTCTGGGCGAACTAAAGCCCGAGTTTCTTCTTCCAGTTTTCCGCGACTACTTTCGCCTTCTTGGAGGCAATGCCGGTATAGAGAGCCGGCTCAGTCAGAATCAGGCGCTGATAGTGCGTCATCATCTTGAGATATTCTCCCATTTCCGCATCGCTGGCGATAACTTCATCAAGCGGCCTTTTTTCGCTTTGCGCCTTAAGCGTGAGCGTCCGCACCTTCTCGTGTGCGTCGGGATGTCCCAGTGCGGCGAGAATGATATAGAGCGGCTCAGCGGCAACCAGACCTTTTTGCATAGCGAGGTTCCGCTCCAAGTTGACGCGGTCCACTTTGAGTTTCCCCATCGTGCGCGTCAGACGCTTCGCCATGGAAACCACGTAAGCGACAACTTCGCCGTATGTCCGCGCGGACGCGGAATTGGTAAGGTCGCGCTGATGGTCGCTAATCTGGTCCATGAACATCGTAACGATTCGCGGCGCCACGATTTTCCAGCAGCTCTTGCCGTTCTCCAGGTTGATGGGGTTCCGTTTCTGCGGCATTGTAGATGAACCGACCTGGTCCGCCTCAAATTCTTCCCCCACTTCTCCGATTTCCGTGCGCTGAAGATTGCGCATGTCGTCGCACAGATTCGCAAGCACGCCCGCCGCGATGGTTATTTCGCAGAAAAGGCGAGTCAGCGCTTCCGGTGGCGCGATTTGAGTGGAATGTTCCGCAGCCGTTAGTCCAAGTTCGTTGAGCACTTCCGCCTCAAAACCTTCAGGGTCTTCAAAGAACAGCGACGAAGCGTTGTACGCTCCGACTGCTCCCGAAAACTTTCCAGTAAGGTCTGTGGCAAGCGCTTTCAAAGCTTCAATGCAACCGCCGAGACGGTTTACGTACCCGGCGAGCGCGAAGCCGAACGTTATCGGAACTGCGTGCTGGCCGTGCGTCCTGCCGACTTGCACCGTTCCCGCTTCGCGGAGCGTTGTACCGATGAGCACACCTTCCAATTTCACTAGAGACGGAATGAGCACTTTTTGGACAACATCCCTGTAGCGGGCTGCATTGGCCGTATCAATGATGTCGTACGAGGTCGCGGTCATGTGGACATACGGCTTCGCACTATCGCTGACTTTGGCGCGGATGCAGTTCACGAGCGCGCGGATGTCGTGGCGGATGCGGTCTTCTTCTTCGTACACTTCCGCAGTCGTCACTTGCCCGCAGGCTGTTTCAACTTCTTTGACGACTTCCTTGGAGCAAATTCCGCAGCGGTAGAGCACTCTCGCGAGCGCAAGTTCCACGAGGAGCTTGTAACGGGTAAATCCGTTCTCGGAGAGATACTGAGCCACTTCTTTGTCCCAGTACCGGTAGTCAATCGGCGAAATGCTATCAAACACGTCACGGGTTTTCATCTGATTTTCTCCTGTAAAGGTGCGGTTTAAACTTCTACAGTGTATCAACCTGCTGGCTTTTTATCAAGCAAAATCATTTGCCTTAGCCGATAATTTAACCTATGATAACCGCGTCATTTGAAATACCCAATATGATTGGAATCGTTTGTTAACCCTAGAAGAGAAGGAGAATGGATTTATGGAAGCCAAACTGACTGCGCGGCTTGATGCCGCTTGTTCCGAAGAAGTGCTCGTCACGGGTGTTCAGGTTCTGGAATGCAAGTACGGCGAGAATGCGTGGCAGGCGCCGGCGGCGCTCTACAAGAAGATGGGCGTGGCGGACGACCCGCTCGCAATCCACAACTTCAACGTAATTGCCGGGAGCGCGCCGAGTTACAACAACCTCTGCGACATCGACCGTATGCTGCAGACCGTCACGCACGTGAAAGCAGCGCTCGGAAACGTGGATGTCGCCGTGGCAGTAAAGCACGGCAATGCTTGCGGGGCTTCGTTCGGCGTGGAACGCATGAACCTCATCCATAAGATGGTTTCGGGAGATACCCGCGCCATCTTCGGCGGGCTCGTTATGACCACATTCCCGATTGACCAAAAACTTGCGGAGGAGCTTATCCACTATCGTAGCGCAACGGGAAGACGATTGCTCGATGGCATCGTCGCGCCATCCTTTACGTCGAATGCAATTGAAAGTTTTGCACGGAAGGGAGGCAAGTGTCGTTTGCTCGTAAATACGATTCTCGGAGATCTAAGTGCGGGGGACATCAATCAAGAACCCCGTTTCCGGCAAGTCCGCGGCGGATTCCTGAAACAGCCCAACTACACCTACGTGCTCAATATCAACGACCCATGCGTTGAACGGTTCGGCTACATTGATTCTGCGCAAGAAGGGGATCTAATCCTCGCGTGGGCCGTCGGTTCCACAAGCAACAGCAATACCATCACGCTCGTGAAAGACGTCCGACTCATCGGGAACGGCGTCGGCCAGCAGGACCGTGTCGGATGCTGTGAACTCGCTATCAAGCGGGCGCGCGATGCCGGACACAATACAAACGGCGCAGTTGCTTACAGCGACAGCTTCTTCCCGTTTCCCGACGGTCCGGAAGTTCTCGCCAAAGCGGGCATCGAGGCAATTCTCGCTTCAAGTGGTTCCGTGAAGGACGAAGAGGTAAAAGAGGCCTGCGCAAAGCATGGCGTCGCGCTCCTAATGATTCCCGACGCTGTCGGACGCGGGTTCTACAACCACTGACAATAACAACGATTTAAAACAATACCGAGTTTGAAAATGCAACGGCGGAGACCTGATTCTGGGTCACCGCCGTTTTTTTATTCAAATTTAAATAAAAAAATCCCGCAGGCGCCAATATGGCAGTTACCTGCGGGTTTTGCGGACGGGAACTTTCCCCGTCCTAAGTTGTCGTTATTTCTGCGTGGGACAAGCGCAGAGCTTCCTTGAAATGCTCTCCGAGCTCGAGTGGCCATTGCGAGTAGTACAGGCGCACGGGCTTTCCGATTCGGAAGAAAGCGCTGATCGTTTCGGCGTCGCGCGGATACGCTTCGCTGAACGGCATCACCCTGCCTTTTTTCGTAACCAGGAAGTAGATGCACGGCTTCATTATCTGGCCGACATGCTCAATGAGGGTAATGTTCATTCCCTCGCGGAGCAGTTCCTGTTCCCGGACTTCGGCTTCGGCGCGCGTCGCAAAGGCCTCAACATGCGGGTCTTCAATACCGCCGACAATCACACCCCAGCAGTACTTCGGGCCGAGCACCTGCGTTATACATCCGTCCAGCTCGCTGTCGCACATCTTGAGCAGCATTTTTTTCGTCAGCCGTCCGGTGACGTAGAGATAACGGACGATAACGCTGCTAAGCAAGTGCTCAAAGTAGCGGGCCATGGGGTTCTGGTAGAGCTGGCGGAAAAGCAATCCGCGCAGAGCCAGAAGAGTCCTCAACTTGCCTGCGTCGGTGATGATGGCGCGGTTGCCTTCTATGCGCACCGAGTCCCACAAACTGCACGCGAGCGGGTTTTTTTCGATGAACCCGTTTAATTCGCGGCATCCCGGCGTTATTTCTTCATTTCTGATGCGGTAGTAGTAGGCGCTCGCGTCACGTGACACGTACGATATCTTGTCGGCGATGTCCAGAAATGTGCCGGGCAATCCTCGCCCCTGCACCGCGTCCGACATCGTCCCTGCGGACAATCCGTATGCGCGCGAAAGCGATTCCCATTCCTTGCCTTGAAGCAGCTTCGGGTAGTCGGTTTCTTCGTTGAACGCCTCGCGGTCCACCAGCTTGGTCGTGTCGCCTCCGGCTGGAGTCAGCACGTCGTGCGTCAACGCCGCCGCCCTCATTGATGCGGTGAAATTCTTCTCGCATCCGTTCCGCAACATAATGAGAGTGGTTATCGCCGATACATCCAGGCTGTGAAGATAGCGCGTGTGGTCAAAGGTGGTCCCGTATGCCGGTTTTCCCATTTCCCTTACTACCGGGTCGTGAAGATAGCCGAGCTGGCGTATGTTGTGAAGGCGATGAAGCCCGAAAACATTCGCCACGTTTTCGGTAAGTCCGCCTTCATCCACCACATAACCGACGCCCGTGTAGGGGAATCCCTTCACGATGGCGAACTGGTCAAGGCCTTCTCCGCAGACATAGCGGTTGCGGAACGAGCCCTGAAGCGTCCGGCTGCGTCCATTGAGCCATTGCGGCTCATCGCCGTTGTTCTGCATACGATAATGTTCGTAGGCCGAGTAGAGGCGTTCGACGGTGAAAACATTTCCTTCGGAATCGCCGTCAAAAGAAAGCTGCTGGGGAGACAAGGCTTCTTTGAGCCATTCTTCTCCGGCAATTGCTTTTCCGATGCGCGCCGTTTCCTTGTAGTTTAGCGAACGAGGCAAAAAGATGATGTCCTCATAGCGAGGACATTGCGAGCTTCGTGCAAGCATCCTCGATGTAAGATTCATATTTTAGTCCCTTTGTAATATTAATTTGTAAAATCGCAGGATTCTGCGCTGAAGAAGTTATCACACAAAGATGACGATGCTGTCAAACGATAGTATTTGCTTGGCCCCCACACCATAACGGCAAGTTGCGCAAGGCGCAAAAATTAATGCTTGCCGTTTGGTGTGGGGGTTGACGCAAAACCACTTTCGCGGTTCGGCAATAGAGAATTAAACTGCTAAAATATCCGGATGGAAGTTTACGATAACCCCAAATATTACGAAATAGCTTTTTCGTTTCGGGATATTCCCGCGGAAGCTGATTTTCTGGAAAAAGTTATAGCGAGGTACTCAAAAATTCCAGTAAAAACATTTCTTGAGCTTGCCTCTGGCAACAGCCCCCATCTCGAGGAATTATCCAGGCGCGGATACAGATATATCGGGCTTGAATCAAATCCGGAAATGGTTGATTACGCGCGCGGAAAAATAAAAGAGAATAATCTTTCGGGAGAAATTATTCAAGGGGATATGATTGAGTTTTCCATTAAAGAGCCAGCCGATTGCGTTTTGGTTTTCCTTGGGTCCCTTTATGCAAAAAGCGACGAAGAATTGAACAAACATCTTAACTCCGTAGCGAAGGCCATCAATAAAGGCGGTTTGTATATTCTGGACGGAGTAGTCAGTTTTTATCCGGAAGACGTTCATACGCAATCGTGGGAAGCCGATGAAGGCGATATTAAGATAGCGGTTTCTTATAAAGCAGAATGGATAGATGAAAAAGAAAAATTATTGAGCGGGACAATCACACTTAACATTAAAGACGGGGGAGCGGAAAAGAAAATAGAACACTCGGAAATAAGAAAAATTTATACCGCAGACGAGTTTACCGCCAAAGCGGAACAAACGGGATTTTGGAGAAATGTCGCGTCTTTCAGTAATTTTGATATCAACAGTCCGCCAAAAGAAAAAGGCAGGAATATTTTGGTTTTAGAGAGAGTTTAATGACATATTAACTTTGATTATGACGTTATTAGATTAGGAATTTACAGAAAATATAAAACCTGATATTGTGTGGACAATGCCTCTCAATAATAAATTGAATGTAGGAGTTATTGGCCTCGGCCACCAAGCTTTGGAAGACCATATTCCTGCAATTTTAGCTTCTTCTGATGTACGGCTTGTCGGTGTTTCGGATATCAACAAAAGCAAGCTAGAATCCTTTTCTAAGGAAAACAAAGATATACTGGCTTACGAGAATTTTGAGGACTTATTGAAATCTGGGAATCTGGATTTTGTTATAGTCGCCGTTCCGCATCATTTGCATAAAGATATAGTCAAGAAGGCTATTGAGTATAAAGTGCATATTCTAAAAGAGAAGCCATTCGCCATGTCTCTCGCTGAGGGCAAAGAAATCAAGGAACTCGCTGAAAAAAACAATGTTAAAATAGCACTTACGCTTCAGCGAAGGTTCAACCCTATTTACTCCACATTTTTCCAGTTTATAGACAAAATAGGCACCCCGTTTTTTATTGACGCCAAATATACGTTTTACACAAACTCTCCTCAGGATGGTTGGCGCGGCAAAAAAGAATTGGCTGGCGGTGGCTGTTTGATCGACATGGGATATCACATCGTCGATTTATTGATGTGGTATTTCGGTTTGCCTGATTCTGTAGTTGCCGAAACGTCTTGTAAAGCCAAGGAGGGGTTTTCGTATGATGCAGAAGATACAGCTCAGGTGCTATTCCGCTATTCTGAAAAATGTATTTGGGGCTCACTCCTCATATCCCGGGTTATACCTCCAAAAACGGAATATTTCGATGTTTACGGCACCAGGGGAATTATTCACATTGAACGGGGAAAAATAGAGCGGCGCGCCCCGAATGGAGAAGTACAAGAATCGCTTTCCAGGGAACATCATTGGCCGTCGGCGGCGCAGGACCAATTGGAATACTTCATAAAAGTTCTGTCCGGAGAAAAAGAAAACGTGACCGGGCCCGAATTCAATTACAATCACCTTGCATTTATCGAGGCAGCTTACCATTCAGGGGTCGAAGGCAAATTCATCAATCCAAAAAAGTTGCTTGAAGAAAATGGCGCAAAATAAAAAACTTGCCATAAATGGGGGGATAAAAACTATTTCCCCAAAGGGCCCGCATTATATATGGCCGCCAATAACAAAGGCGGTTGAAAAGGCTGTTTTAAAACAGCTTCATACAAGCATTTCGATTTACAATAGCGGAGGAATTTTCGGAGAGTTCGAAAAATCTTTCGCGGAATATCATGGCAGAAAATACGCCCTTTTATGCAACTCTGGCACTACAGCTATTCATTCAATGTTTGTCGCCGCCGGGTTCAAGAAGGGGGATGAAGTAATTTGCCCCGCATACACTTTTTTTGCCAGCGTTACACCCCTTCTTTTCACTGGCGCAACCCCGGTTCTCGCCGATTGCGATATAAACGGCAATATTGACCCGGATGAAATTGAAAAGAAGATAACCTCAAAAACAAAAGGAGTGGTAATTACTCATATGTGGGGTATTCCGTGCCAGATGGACAGAATTGTAAAAATTTGCAAAAGGTACAAACTTTTGTTGTTAGAAGATTGTTCTCATGCTCATGGTGCTCGTTATCATGGGAAGATTACTGGTTCCTTCGGGGATATCGCGGCATGGAGTTTACAGGGGCCGAAAAACGTAACTGGCGGAGAGGGCGGCATAATGCTTACCAATAATCCAGAATTTCATTATCGCGCACTGCTCCTTGGCCACTATAACAAGCGTTGCAAGCAAGAAATCCCTCCTACTCATAGACTATATCGTTACACCACAACGGGTATGGGGTTAAAATACAGGGCTCATCCGCTGGCTATCGCTATAGCATTAGAAAATTTCAATAAATTAGATTCATATTTGTCTATACGGAACAAATACGCAAGAAAAATAATAAATTCACTCAAGGGCGTTCCGGGCCTTGTGCCGCCGCAGATATCAAAGAACATCCAACCTTCATGGTACGCGCTCGTATTCCAATATCGTTCCGAAGCATTTGATAATTTGCCAATAGAAAAATTTTTTAAAGCCGTCCAAGCCGAAGGACTTTTTGAAGCGGACCTTCCAGGTTCAACTTCACCATTGAATCTTTTACCCCTTTTTCAAAATCCATCAGAGCTTTTTCCGACATATTCCCGAAACAGTTTTTCGTATAAGCCAGGCGATTTTCCTAAAGCAGAGAAATTTTATAGGAATGCCATAAAATTGCCGGTGTGGGCAGAAAAGCACGATTCCCGTATCGTTGACGGATATATTAAAGGAATAAAAAAGGTAGCCGACAACTATAAGTCACTATTATGATTAGCAAAGATAAAAAAATAATTCAGAAAATAGTTTTAGCCGGAGTTGTCATAAAAGACGGCAAAGTTCTTATTTTACAGCGAAGCCAGAACGAAAATGTTTATCCTGGCACATGGGAACTTCCAAGCGGCAAGAGAGAGCCGCTTGAACCATCTGAAGATTCTTTGGCACGAGAGATAAAAGAAGAAGCCGGCTTGGATGTGAAACCTATAATGCCATTTTCAGTTTTTGACTACCAGATAGAAAAACCTGAAGAGATAAGGGATTCAACGCAGATAAATTTTTTAGTCGTACTTACCAATAATAATGATATTGTTTTAAGCCAAGAACATCAGGCATTTGCGTGGATAACCATAGAAGATATAGAGAAGTATGATATTACAGAAGCGACAAAAAACGTCATTAAAAAAGCATTTGAAACGGACGCTATTATTAATAAAAAATTTTTATAAAAAAATGGAGCGAACAAACGCTCCATTACAATCCGGACTTTCCGGAATTACTTGATTTCGAGGATGTGAAAACTTCGTTTTTTTCCGCTTATTACACCCTCTTTTGTGTCGCCGACTTTTCCACGGATAAACAGGCGCGCTACTGGAGCGTTATACGACACAGCCCCAGCTCTTTTTTCCCGTTCGCTTAGCACCATGTAGCTCCCAATCTTCATGGTGCGCTTTTTGCCGGTGTCTTCATCCTCAAAGACAACGGTTTGTCCGAGGGAAACCGTTTCATGAGTGTTTTCGGGCTCGGCGACGCGGGCGTTGTTTCTGATGGCAATTAACTCGCGAAGCCGTTTTGACCACATTAACTGCTGACGTTCGCCGTCTTCATAGGCAAAATTGTCATGGAACGTTTCTGCTCCTTCCTGGCAGCTTTTACCCATTTCTTGCCCAGAATCCTTTATTTTGTCGATGACTTTCTCAATTTCCGCGCTGAGTGCCGCGAAGTCTTCTTTCAAGAAGAAGTACATTCCTATTCTCCTGATATCAAAGGTCGACTTATAAAATATCAAATTCTGGAGATTTTGTAAATTGAGGTGTTAGATTTTTCATTTAAGACAATATTTAAACCAGCCAAGGTTCAACTAACTTTATTTTTTTGCTATAGTTTATATATGAAAATAATCGCGATTGGAGGAGGGGAAATTGGCCGTCCAGGCACGTCGATTGAAACTACCAAAATTGATAAGGAGATTATTTCTCTTTCCGGTAAAAAGAAACCAAGAGTTTTATTCATACCAACCGCCAGCCATGATTCAGGGGGATATGTAAAAGTTGTAAATAGGCATTTCGGCAAAGGCCTCGGTTGCAAAGTGGATACGCTGCTTTTGTGGGACAAAAAATTGCCGAAACGGAAAATAGAAGAAAAAATTATGTCGGCTGATATTATTTATGTCGGCGGAGGCAATACGCTTGATATGTTGAAATGTTGGAAGAAATTGGGCGTGGATAAAATGCTAAAGAAAGCTGGCGAGCAGGGAAAAATTCTCTCCGGCATATCTGCAGGTGCTGTGTGTTGGTTCCAATGGGCTAATTCAGATTCACTAAAAATGACAGACCCAAAAGCCGACTATATTAAAATTAAATGCCTGAACTTTATTCCTCTTTTTATCAGTCCTCATTTTGACACAGAGAAAGATCGCCGGCCAAGTTTAAAAAAGATGCTGAAAAAGAGCAGGGGTATTGCTGTGGCGATAGACAACTGCGCGGCACTGGAGATAGTTGATAGCTCTTTTAAGGTTATCGCCTCAAAGCCAAAGGCATCTGCGTATCTTTGCTATTGGAAAGGGCAGAAGTATTTTGTGAAAACGTTGAAAGGCGTTAAGAAACTAAGTCCCTTGAGTAGCTTGCTCAGGCTGGCTTAAACAAATCAGAATATCTTTCAGGCACAATCGGGCACTATTGACACATCTGTTCAACCTATTCTATACTTTCCTTAAGGAAAGTATAGAATAGGGGGGGGTGTTTGAGAGAGAAGGAGGATAGGGGGTATGAAAGAGTAGAGTATAAAAACATGAAAAACAAAGAAGAAAAACGGGAAAAATGGAACAATGCGGATGCCGATGAACTTTTTAAAGCCATTTTGACGCTTAAAAACACTGACGAAGCAAGGCGATTTTTTCGCGACCTTCTGACAGAACCGGAGATTGTGGATTTCTCCCAGCGCTGGAAAACTGCGCGGCTACTAGACAAAGGCGTGCCTTATTCGGAAATTGGCCGTCGGACATGGATGAGTTCAAAGACGATTGCTCGCATACAACGTTGGCTGAAGCGCGGCAAGGGAGGATACCGCCTGGTTTTAGACCGGATGAAACTCCCCAATTTCTAATTTTTTACTCAACTTAATTTTCACCCAATATGTATATCTCCATATTTGAATTTACCTTTCCCACCGCTTTCCTTAAGGAAAGCGGTGGGAAATAGAGAGGAGACAAGATTAGAATAATGATTAAATTAAAAAAACAATTTTAAAACCTCAAATGTTTTTATATTATTCGGCAATCTCAATAAGTTTGCATCATATCAATTTCTTACAGGAAGAGATTGATTGTGGTTTGGCAGTTTTGCCGTAAATTGTTTGAAACAAGCGTAAACAACACTCAATCCCTTCCCAGAAGGGGTTTTTATTTTGGGAAGGAAGTTCTTTGTTAATTAAATATGAAAGGAGCGGTGAAATGGAATCAATCGCAAATAACAGTTCTGTTTCTAAATGGAGAACCGAAGAACGCAGTCCGGAATTCAACCCGTTCAAATACGCGGCTCGCAAACTGAAGTCAGGCGGATTCAAATTCGAACGCAATCCTTATGTTGCCTATTTAGGCATTATGGAATGCCTTAAAAGTTTCAAGGTCGCCGGCTTGAAGCAAAAAGCCCGTATCAGTTTTGAGTCAGCTTCGTTGATTGCGCGTTTGATGCTTTTAGGTAAGCCGTTAAGTTTTGTGACTTACATATGTGTTTCCGATTATATCGGAGGGACGAGATTCAAGATTCAGAAAGGCAAATATGAACTGACTTCCGGTGAATTGTTAATGCTTGAACGTGTGGCGTTGCTGAAAGAAACTACCGCAGGTTTTGGAGTTGAATGCGACTGGCGCTTGATTCTAGCAGACGGCTGGGGGATGGATTTGTTCGGAGAAAGATGTGTGGCTGGCTCGCTGGACCTTTACTGCAAATTTATGGTTGGCGAGTTAGAAAGACGTGGTTTTGAAGCAGTAAGATGGTCAGAGCTGATGTCTAAACATGAAAGTCTCTATAAGCGCGGCTGCGAAGAAGCAGAGTCATTTGCGGATAAGCTCGCACCATGGGAAGCGCGGAGAGGGGAGGTCGGGCACGATAGGCCGGATAAGGCCAATGCGTTAAGTATTGCCAAGAAACACATTCAAATGAGAGCGGCTGAGGGTAGGGTTATACTTGAAGAATACGGCCCAACCATTGTACTTTCTGCTGAAACAAAAAGATTGGCGCGCTATGACAATCTGATTGTTCCGCGCGAAGATTACGCGCATGTTTTCTGTATGCCGTTTTATCCGCACCGACTGCCATAAAAAAATTTTGAGCCAGCAATAATATGTTGGCTCTTTTTATTTCTCGGATTTTCCGAACGCTTTAACGATAGAGTCCATATCTCCATCAAGTATTTTCTCTATGTTATGGAATTTCTTTCCAATCCTATGATCCGTTATACGGTCCTCTGGAAAGTTATAAGTCCTGATTTTTTCGGAGCGTTCGCCGGAGCCGATTTGTTCGCGGCGTATATCGGTTAAAGAGCCGGTGGCTTTCAATTTTTCCATTTCAAACAATTTGGCGCGCAGAATCTCCATCGCTTTCTCGCGGTTGGTGTGTTGCGAGCGTTCCACGCGGCAGGAAACCACGATGCCGGTCGGCTTGTGGAGAACGCGGACAGCCGTTTCAACTTTGTTGACGTTTTGTCCGCCGGGTCCGCCGGCGCGCGAAGCAGTGAACTCAATATCGCTCGGAGCTATAATTACTTCTTTGGCTTCAACTATGGGAAGAACGGCCACCGAAGCGGTGGATGTGTGCACGCGTCCGCTTTTCTCGGTTTTGGGAACGCGCTGGACACGATGGACGCCGGATTCGTTTTGGAAAGCGTCGTAGACGCCATTGCCGGATACTTCAGCAACAAGCGATTTGAAACCGTTGAGGGAAGTTTCATTAGAATCGAGAATGGAAAAATTCCAGCCGCGCTTCTGGGCGTATTTCTGGTACATGCGCGCGAGGTCGCCGGCGAAAATTGATGCTTCATCGCCTCCCGCCCCGGCGCGAATTTCTAAAATGATTTTATTAATCATATTTGTAATATTCGCGCCTAATGGCGAGGCTCGCCGCAATTATATAAGGAAAATGGAGGCGGCCCGCCCCCGCCCTTATTTCTAAGATAATCTTACTTATCATAGTCGTATTTTAATCACATCCGTAGGATTTTCCATGAGTGGCTATGGCGGGCAAGCCCGCCCCCGCTCTTATCTCCAAAATTATTTTGGAACTTATATGAATATAGTATAGAATCACAACTTTTTTTTCAATCGCGTACGGTCAGAATGTCGCTGCAAACACCGGGACATCTTTGTCTATAAGCAAGTTTTAGCTGCGATTGTTGCGCTAGCTGTGCCTTATTGGCATATTAAACACTGTGGATTACTCAATATATGTTCTTATTTGTATTTGCTATACTTAATCTTATGAATCAGCCGCCTAAAATTCTAGTTGTAGATGATGAAGGGTATTTTCGCGAGATTTTTTCCACGAAATTACTTGCAGCCGGCTACAATGTGGAAACTGCGGAAAATGGTGTCGAAGCCATTAGTAAGGTAGCACTCCTGAAGCCAGATTTAGTCATGATGGATGTTCGTATGCCGGAGATGGACGGGGTTCAGGCCGTAATGAAATTAAAAGAAGATCCTGCGACGAAAGACACAAAAATCGTTTTTCTTACTAGTTTCGGCGAATCGGAGGAGGCCTTACAAGCCGTGAACGTTAAATTCGCAAAAGATATCGGCGCCATAGGTTATATTAAAAAATCAGAAGATTTGGATACGATGGCCGCTAAAGTTAAAGAATATCTCGGCGCATGAAAATGCCGCTCATTTTGATGAGCGGCGGCGGTACGATGCTTTCAATATTGCGCAGGCGCCATTTCAATGCGCTTGTTATAGATGTAAAACAATGAAGTCATTTTCAAAATTTAAATCATGTATAACAGTCGTTCTTAGTATCACTGCCCTTGCTGGATATACGGTTTCGTTCGTACCCGTTCTCGCCCAAACGCCGGGCATAATCCTGACTGTCGTGCGGCCGGATAATATTATGGGGCCGGGCGCTCAAATAAAGTGGACCACGGACGTAGCGTCGGACTCGTTCGTAAAATACGGCACGACGAGCGATTTGCCGATTAGCGCGACCAGTCGGTGCGATGCGGGCGGTTTAGTAACCGACCATTGCATCAACTTGATGAATTTGAACCTTTCCACCGCGTATTACTACCAGGCATATTCCACGGCGGGCGGCGTATACGGGAGTTCTAATGTTTCTTCATTTACAAGCGCGGCAACAATGGGCGGTTCAGGCGGCGGCGATACAACACCGCCCACCGCGCCCGGTAATTTGACTGGTTCGGCAGGAGCAAGCCAGGTTGTTTTGAGCTGGACGGCGTCAACGGATAACCTAGACGTAACCGGATACAAGATTTACAGGAATGGCGCATTGCTGACAGGCGGAATAACCGCAACGACCTATACCGATACAAGCGTAACGCCTTCCACATCTTACTACTACACGGCGCAGGCATTTGATGCGGTCGGCAATTTGTCGCTTCAGAGCAATACTGCCACAGTGACTATCGCGAGCGGCAGTAACGTAAGCAGTTCGCCGGCCGTGCCATCTAATCTAATGGGCAGCCTGAGCGGCACAACGGTTAATTTGGGTTGGGCCGACAACTCCGCGAACGAAACACGATTCGAAATTTACCGGCAAACGAATGGCGTCTGGTCGTATGTCGCGCAGGTAGGCGCGAACATTTTGACCTATTCCGACAGTGGTCTTGCTGGCGGAACGTATTACTATCGAATTTCAGCGTGCAATAGCATCAGCTGTTCTATGGGTTCGAATATTGTCGGACCAGTTATGATTGGCGGCGTAGCTGCGTCGACGGGTACTATAACTACGTTCTCAACGAGTACATCATCGACATCTGCAATTACATACGGAACCAGCACGACTTATTATGCCGCGCCATCGATACTTACTGTTTCCGGCTGGGGACTTGCGATAAATTCCGGTTCTAGCGGTACGGTGATAAACGGAATTTCATTCAATCAGCAGATGGATCAGGGCGCCTTTACGTCGCAAAATTTCTTCATTGTAAAAGCCGGCGATCCTCTTAATCCAAGCTACGGGCTTCCACTATCGATTCAAAAGAACCCAACATATATATCTTTAATGACGAACGTTCTTATACCAGGCACTTCTTATGTCAGCGTGGTGAAAGCAGGGGTAAGAAGTTCTTCTGGCGCAATTCTCGCCGCGGACTACGTGTGCCGTTTTACGGCAATTACGGGAGGCAATAATTTGACGAGCTGTCCTAACGTAATGAGTGGCGGAACGTCAACCCAGATGATTGGGAACAGTTCGATTATAAATTATAACCCCACCGCGATTTCCAGTTCAACCGCAATTTACAACCCAACCACAACTTCCAGTTCAACCTATACCTATACTTATCCAGTAGAGGTGCGTTTAAATATTGATGGCAGCCATGATCCGATCTACCGCGTTGCGCCTACCTCATACACTATTTCCTGGAATACTACGGGGAACCCGACTGCTTGTACGCCAATGGGAGATTGGGCCGGTTCCGGGGCGAAAAGCGTGCCTGCCGGCAGCCAGTCATTTACCGGAGTAACCATGCTTGGTACGAAAACATATGGCTTGACCTGTAGCAATGGGACAAGCATCAACAGCGATAATGTAGTCATTCGGGTTATTGCGAATTCTTTCTCGGCTCCGTCTTCAACCGTTGTTACGGCGCTTGTCGGTACAATCACGGATGCCGAAGGCGCTGCGCTCGCGAATATCGGAGTACATGTTTTTAGGGGAGATTTTCAATCTAACTTTAACAGCGTGACAGACAGTCAGGGAAACTTCCAGATTAATTTGCCGGCTGGAACATATTTCGTAGGGTTGCTTCCTCCGAGCAGTCGAAAGGATCTTTCGCGATTAGCCCCGGTACAAGTATCGATAAGCGAAGGTCAGACAAAAAAAATTGATTTGCAATTTGTCGCGCCGGCTAAAACAATCACCGGCACTGTCAAATTCTCGAGCGGCTTGCCCGTGACCGATGCCGAAATCGGCGTATATTCGGAGACAACCCAACAATGGACAAGCGTCTATACTGATGGACAGGGTAACTACTCTCTGCAAATGGGCGGAGGCACTTGGCAGGTTGGCGCTCGTCCGCGCAGTTCGCAGAATTCGACAGGGTCCTGGTCTGGAAAAGTCGGCAGCATTACTTTTTCTACCGACGCGAGCGTCGAAACAAAAACATTTGATATAACGATTCCAAGCGCCGACATTCCGGTGGTAGTCAAAACTATGGACGAAAATGGCAATATGCTTCCGAATGTTGATGTAGTGTTAGATACTGTAAGCAGAAGTGATCAGCCGAAAAGCGGCGTTCGTCAACCCTCGGTGTTCCGTAAAACTGATAGTAATGGTATGACTACTTTTTACGTGCGGGCCGGCCAATATTATGTGCGAGGATTTTTACCTCCTGAACTCGGGTATTTGAATTCTGAAGAAAAGCCGATTTTCGCGACTGCTACTCTTGTCTCGGGCGTGGATTTGGTGTTTCGCAAACCTAATGCGTCTAATCTGCGTACAATTAAAGGCATAGTGAAGCTTGAAGATGGCACGACAATAGACGCATATCTTTGGGCTTGGTCAGAAAGCGGGGCTTCGAAACAAGTCGTCTCGGATACAAAAGGTGTTTTTGCCTTGGAATTGGCGCGTGATATGAAGTGGCATATAGGCGGCGGCAAGATATATAACGGCACATCCTACAAATCATCGGACTTGGTGATTAATGACAGCTCGCCAGATACAATAGAGCTTACTTTAAATAAATTTGGTGAAACGGCGCCACCGGCTCAGATTACTCAAGCAGCCAATCAGCAAATTTTTGTGCAAGTTCAGGATGGCGCGAAAGTTACCATTCCGGAAAACGCCGCGCCTTCCACCGGCAGTGTAAATTTGAGTATCACGCCAACCGTAGAAGTGGCGTCCCAGGCTGGCGCTAAAGTGGTAAGCAACGCATACGATGTTACTCTGACGGATGCGAGCGGCACGGCTGTTACGAAGCTTCAAAAACAGATAGAAATTGTTCTGCCCTACAATAAGGATGACCTTAAGAAGCAAGGAGTAACGGAAGATTCCATCATACCAAGCTACTTTGATGATTTAGCGCAAACTTGGAAACCCTGCGAAAGTTACGTGATTGATAAAGCGCATTCACAGGCAGTATGCCGAGTATCGCATCTCACCAGATTCGCGATTGTCGCCGCCGCGGACATTTCGCCGCCTCCGCCACCAACCCAAGTGAATGTCGTCAAAACCAAAGACGGTCTATTGATCAGTTGGGTGAATCCCGTTCGTGACTTGGATCACATAAAAATATATCGTTCCAAAGATAAGGCAAGTCCGGGTACAGTCATCTTTCCGGATGTAAGCGGAACATCGCAGCTAGATACGACCGTTGAAAACGGGACTTACTACTACCTTGTCCGTTCAGTAAGTCCTGCGGGCAATGAGTCGACTAACGCGAATTCAGTGGCTGCTACATACCTAAATTCCGTAGCAAACAGCGGTTCTTGGAAACGGAATCTGACTGTGGGTATGCGTGGCTCAGATATAGTTCTTCTCCAGCAGATACTGACACGCGAGGGTGTATACAGAGGCGCGATTACCGGTTATTTCGGACCAATGACTAAAATTGCCGTCGTGAAATTTCAGGAAAAATATGCATCGGAAATTTTGGTTCCTAACGGACTTATAAAAGGCACGGGTACCGTTAAGACATCTACGCGGGCAAAATTAAACGCCCTTGTGCGCGTTACAAGCGTTCAATGAGGCCAAATGGATTTTAGGCGTTATTCATATCTGATAGCCGCGTGCGCTATATTGGTGTTGGCTATCGCCATACCCGTGGAGTTTTATTTTTGGTTTGTCGCGCCCACAGTGGAACCGTTACAAAGCGTACAAGTGTTTCACCCGCATTTTTACCGCAATCCAGACATTTCTCTCGATAAAATTCGCCTCAAGGTCGTGTATGCAGTGCCGCAAGGCAAAACCGCATGGTCCGATTGGAAGAATATTTTGGAACAAGCGCTACGTGACAATGCCCGCTTTCACGCTTTGCAATTCCGCTACACTTCTCAAATTGCGTTTGATATTTTTCCGGAACCGGTGTTTTTGAAAAATCCTGCCGTGTACTATGACTCGAACGATACAAACAGAGGAAATCCCCGTGGTTTAGTTGCGATCACCCAAGAACTCGAAACGCGGCTTCTTACCTCCGGCGGAGATTTATATAGTCCGGAATTTGCGCATAAAAACCCTAATGAATATACCGTACTCGGTATTTTCTATGAAGGCGTTGGCGCGACCGGTGGGACGATATATGAATCAGACACAGGTTCTTTTCGAAAAATTGTCGAACGCCCCAAATTACCAGAAACCGTTATTGCCGACGTGCGTCTCAAAGATTGGAACAGCTTTTTTCTTTTAAATCGGAAATTCTTGACAGATATACCGTATCGTGTGTACGGAGCGACACTTTTGTATCACGAATTTGGCCATACTCTCGGTTTGCCGGATGCATACGACGACCATAATGAGATACTTTCGAACGATATTATGGGTGGCAGCCGAATGGGGCCGATCTCGGCGGCGTACATAGACGACGCCACATTGCGCGCTCTCGGGGTCTTGCCGGAAAAATAACACAAAATGTTTTCCTCTTCCAAAGTTTTTAGTAGCCGGTTGTATCATCGCATTTTTTTTATGATGATTGTGATCGGCATTATTCCAATCGTAGTCGCCGGCATGCTGGCGCTTTACAGTGTAACTTATTCGCACCGTTTGAACGTTTCTAGTTTAGAAGACGGAGCACTGGATCAGAAGAGTAAAGAGATCCAGAACTTTATTTCTGAGGTTGCTGATATATTTAAATTGCAAGTTGGCTATGAACAAGTGAGCGAAATTGAAAAGAATAGCCAGCATTTTCTCTTAACCCAAATGTTTCACGACATGCCCGTTTTGGAAGATGTCTCATTTGTTAATCTCGCTGGCCGGGAAACTACACGTCACACTTTGGATGCGCCCAATGGCGTCGCCGAAGAATTTCTTCGAGACGAATCTCGTCTACCCAGCTTTAAGACGGCCGCGAACGGCAATACATACTTCGGGCAAGTCTATTATACCGAGCGCGGACCGCGACTCACGCTTGCGTCGCCGGTACGCAATAAAAATGGAGTAATCATATCCGTAATCTCCGGAGAAATTAGTTTGAATAAAATTCAAGAGATCCTTCAAAGGCCAAAACTTGGCGCTACCGGCTATGTTTATGTGGCGGACGCGAATGGTCAAGTACTTGCAAAGAGTAATAGTAAGGATGATTTCAAGAATGTTCGAAATATGGGGTTGGTTCAAGACACTTTAATGGGCAAATCTTTTTGGGGTCCGGCAAGTCAGCGGCGCTATGAAAGCATTTTCGGCGAATCAGTCGTTGCCGCCGCCACATATATTCCGAACTTACAATGGGCGCTTGTAGCGGAATGGCCCATTGCAGACGCAGATCTTATTTTAGATACATTGCTTGCGCAAGTCGCTGCCGTATTTTTAGTTGTTATGGTTGGCGCTATTTTGCTCAGTCTTCTTCTCTCAGCCCAAATTGTGGAGCCGATTCAGGTACTGGAACAGAGTGCCGCGCAGGTTGCCACTGGCAATTTCAAGAAACGTGTCGTGATTGCAACCCATGATGAAATCGAAGAGTTGGGTAATGCATTCAACAAGATGACTGACGGACTCGAGCAGCTGCAGCAATTAAAAAACGAGTTTGTATTTATCGCTGCCCATGAGTTGCGCACACCGGTTGCCGCTATCAAGGGCTACCTTTCGCTCATCAAAGACGGCACCGTGGGGCATGTCGAAGGGAAAGTACTCGATTTTATCAATAAAGTTATGGATGCGAATGAGCGGCTTATTCGTCTCGTGGACGATTTGCTTGAAATCGCTCGTTCCGATGCTGGACGGCTTACGATCGAAGTTATGCCTATCGAGCTCTTGTCTCCAATTCAGTCCGTATTGTCCGAATTACAGCCACTCGCAGATGAGAAATCAATTAAATTAATATACGAACAAATGACTTTGCCAAAAGTACTCGCAGATGTTGGCAGAGTTAAAGAGGTGGTGGTCAATTTGGTAGGGAACGCAATCAAGTATACGATCGGCAGTGGCACCGTGACGATTACTCACGAGTTGCAAGATCAGATGGTCGTCACCCATATCAAAGATACTGGCTTGGGTATTTCCAAGGAGGATCAGGAAAAACTTTTCCAGAAATTTTACCGTGTCGCGACAGAACAAACTAAAAACATCAAGGGCACTGGCTTGGGCTTATTTATTGTGAAGCAGATTATCGAAAAAATGAACGGAAAAATTTGGGTCGAATCAAAAGAGGGTGAGGGGTCAACATTCAGTTTTTCATTACAAATTGCCCAAGTATGATCTGGGCCGAGTCGGAAGGCGAGGGGAAGGGTTCAAAGTTTTTTGTAAGTTTGCCGACCGCTTAATCTGTGTCATGTGTCATGTATCAAGTATCAGAAGCAACTAACAGATTTTTTTATTTCCTTTTTCTTGATACCTGACGCTTGATACTTGAAACTGCTACCGCGGCTTTCGTCTGACGTTTTTTAAACTTCTCAACGCGTCCGGCGGTGTCTATGAGCTTCTCTTCGCCCGTGTAAAACGGGTGGCAGTTGGCGCAGATTTCAACCTGAATTTCGGCTTTTGTGGAGCCGGTATTATAGGTCTTTCCGCAGGCGCAGCGGATTTTGGACGCAGTGTGATATTCAGGATGTATGTCTTTTTTCATGGTGGTGAAGGCCTGTCCCGTAGCATCCGAGCGAAGCGAGGATTGCTTCGGGGTCTTTTTTGGCCATATGTTTTATTTATTAGTTCTAAAGTTCATAAAGTTTTTAAAGTTATAAAGCCGGATTTATGCTTTTACTTTACAAACCTTTAACCTTATAACCTTTATACTATGGGCCTTATTATACACATTAAAATATGTTTGGCAACTTTTTTGGACCTTACCAACGACGAAGGTTTTTGCTCCGCAAGGCGTTATCGGAGTCCGTGGCGGCTCGGTTCTGCCTGCATGTCGGCAGGCAGACGCCGGGACGAGATACAGGCCGCCTTGCCGCTGGAGCGAGGCGAGCCGTGCCTTGCGGAGTGAAAGCCGAAGCTATCTTGACAATACCCGTTCTCCGAGTAAAATATACGGGTCATGTTTATGAACGAAGCTTCACAATTGAAGAAGGAAAGCTTGTCCAAACTCAACCCGTGAGCGTAAGGCAGGCGAGCACGCTTTGGCTGATTTTTTAGCCGGAGCGGAACGAAAAAAAAGAGTTTTTTAGTTGTCCCAATATCAGTTAACCTGTTTCTGATTAAACAAAAAACGGAACAACACGAAAGTTTGCTTGAACTCTTCAATGGTTTCGGTAAATTTGCTAACACAAATATGTCGGCACCATTGGGAGCTTAAACAGCTTTCTTTTAAGAGGATTTGATCCTGGTCCAGGATGAACGCTGGCGGTGTGGATAAGGCATGCAAGTCGAGCGGAACTAATTTTGAAGAAGTTGAGATTATATCAAAGCGACGGATTTTTTAGTTTAGCGGCGAACGAGTTAGTAACACCCTAGTACGTACCCCAGAGACGGAGATAGTCCGCCGAAAGGCGGGGTAATAACCGATAGCATCGTGCTTCACACCATGTTCGGTGTTCGAAGTTCGAGTTGTTCGAAGTATTTCATCGAACATCGAACGAGGTCGCTTGAGGCGACCGATTGAACAATGAACATCGCGTGGAGCGCGATTAAAGTCGCAAGACGCTCTGGGATCGGCTTAGGTCTGATCAGCTAGTTGGTAGGGTAATGGCCTACCAAGGCTACGACCAGTAGGGGAGGTGAGAGCCTGACCCCCAACGACGGAACTGAGATACGGTCCGTACTCCTACGGGAGGCAGCAGTCGAGAATATTCGACAATGGGCGAAAGCCTGATCGAGCGACACCGCGTGCAGGAAGAAGCTTTTCGGAGTGTAAACTGCGGTAGTTAGGGAATAATTTACATGAATGTACCTAACGGAAAGAGGTGGGTAACTACGTGCCAGCACCAGCGGTAATACGTAGACCTCAAGCGTTATCCGGATTTATTGGGCGTAAAGAGCGTGTAGGTGGTCCTTCAAGTCCTTTGTTAAAGGCCGCCGCTTAACGGCGGTTATGCAAGGGAAACTGTTGGACTGGAGGAGATAAGAGGCTGACGGAACACACGGTGTAGGGGTGAAATCCGTTGATATCGTGTGGAACACCAAAGGCGAAGGCAGTCAGCTGGGATCTTCCTGACACTGAGACGCGAAAGCGTGGGGAGCAAAAAGGATTAGATACCCTTGTAGTCCACGCCCTAAACGATGCCTGCTAGCTGTTTCGAGTATCGACCCTCGGAGTGGCGAAGCTAACGCGTTAAGCAGGCCGCCTGGGAAGTACGGCCGCAAGGCTAAAACTCAAAGGAATAGACGGGGACTCGCACAAGCGGTGGAACATGAGGTTTAATTCGATGGTAAACGAGGAACCTTACCAGGGCTTGAAATGACAGTAGTACCGACCCGAAAGGAAAGGGATTCTATTTATTTAGGAAGCTGCCACAGGTGCTGCATGGTTGTCGTCAGCTCGTGCCGTGAGGCGTTCCCTTAATTGGGGTAACGAGCGCAACCCCTATCGTCAATTACAAGTGTTTGACGAGACTGCCCAGCCCTTTGCGCACAAGCGCAAAGCAAATTCGAAATCACAATATCGAAATCTGAAACAATATTTAAATTTCCAAATAACAAACTGTTTGGAACATTAAAATTTGTAATTTGTTTAGAATTTAATATTTTGTGCTTCGAATTTCCTTTGCTCGCTCGCGAGCAAAGGGCTGGGAGGAAGGAGGGGACGACGTCAAATCAGCATGGCCCTCTGATGCCCTGGGCTACACTCATGTTACAATGGGGTCGACAATGCGATGCGAAGCCGTAAGGCGGAGCCAAACGCATCAAACGATCTCTCAGTTCGGATTGAGGGCTGCAACTCGCCCTCATGAAGCCGGAATCGCTAGTAATCGCGAATCAGATATGTCGCGGTGAATACGTTCTCGAGTCCTGTACTCACTGCCCGTCACGCCAAGGAAGCCGGTAATGGATAAAGTCTCTTCGGGGATTAGTTCAAGATCGGTGACATGGGCGAAGTCGTAACAAGGCACGCGTAGCGGAAGCTGTGCGTGGAATAATTACAATTTATAAATTATAAAAATAATTTTATAAATGAATGGCCGATGTTTCGCAATATGCGGAACCTATTGGGGCAACTAAAAAACTCTTTTACAGCTGGATATTGTCCCGATTTTGTTGGCCGTAAGCCGGCTTTACAAAATCGAGGATCCTCGATTTCTTAATCAAATCATAGATTTGATAGAAATCGGGAGAGCAGCTAAAAAGCTCTTTTCTCTCTTAGAAGTCCGTTTCCCCCGCCTTGGCGGTGGATTACGGCTTCTTAGACCCAGCAGAAGTTTTTGTAAAACAAAAACGCAAGCGGGGTTTGGGTTAAACCCGTTCCACGCGCCTGCGTGGGTTTTGGGTTTTACACACATTGCTTTATTAGGCGGTTTTTGTATAATTACCGCTATGGATGCGACTAAAGTTCTGATTGTTGAAGATGAACATTTTCTTTCAACCATATTGGCCAACCGGCTGAAGAAGGAGGGCTTTGACATAAATCAGGTCTTTGATGGCGAGGAAGCAATTAATTTTTTGAAGGCAGGCAGACCAAACCTGATAGTTCTCGACCTTATTTTACCAAAGAAGTCGGGATTTGAAGTTCTCGAAAGCATTTCCAAGGACCCGCAGTTAAGCCAGATTCCGGTAGTCATATTGAGCAACCTCGGCCAGGAAAGCGACATAGAAAAAGCAAAGTCGCTCGGAGCCGCGGAATATTACATAAAAGTAAGGACATCTGTGGATAATTTTACAGAGATAGTCAGGAGCATATTGAGTCGTTTTCAAGGAGGCGCTACTGTTCAAAATCCCCAATAAAATAAAAAAATTATGATAGACGAAAAAGTATTAAGCAAAATAAAATCGGGAGCCAAAGTGAAAGTGTACGAAGGCAAAACGCCTTTTGAGGGCTTGGTTTTGGCCCGCAAGCACGGCAAAGAAGCCGGAGCAACTTTTACGGTGCGTACGGTTCTCGCAGGCGTCGGAGTGGAAAAAGTTTTTCCGCTCCATTCTCCGTCAATCATAAAAGTGGAAATTGTCAGTTCTCCGAAGAAAGTCCACCGTTCAAAGCTTTATTTCGTAAGAAAAATGTCAGGTTCGCGCGTCAGGCAGAAGATAGGAGTGTCTGTGTAATACGGCTTATAGCAAAGAGCAAATCGCAAATAGCGAAACAAGAAAACCGCGAGAGCGGTTTTTTGTTTTGATGTTCGTAAAAATGAAGCAGGCTCCAAACGTATGGTGGCGCTTGGAGCCTGTGGGTCGGGTCTTTGCGTCGGGTTTAGCGAGCCCGCCATTTCCATGGACTGCGGATTAATTCGGCCATCTCTCTTTCTTGTGTCCACGGGGGAAACGGCTCCTGCCGGTCTCTATATCCCTGCCGTATGTCTTTCCACGTCCCTAGGAGTCCGTAGAGCTTGATATGCTCGCACATCCTCGCTACTGCCACTTCTCTTTCTCGGAAACTCATTGATTGCTTCTTTGTCTGGATTGTTAAACAAGCGGTATGCCAGATTGTACAATAATACTTGTACTACACAATAAAAAAGGATGCAAGCGTTTCGATTTTGCGCTAAAAAATGATATCCCTCATTTCATTCAGGATGACGACGTGCGATGGGCTTAGAACAAGATGGTTTTACGCTGTGCCATATGCTATTCGCCATTAGCAATGAGCCAATATCTATTCGTACCTCAACGCTTCCGTTGGGTTCAATCGCGATGCGCGATAGGCGGGATAAATTCCGAATACCAGGCCGACGCTTGCGGCGACTCCAATTCCGAGCAGGGCCGCGGTAATCGGGAAAGAAAACAGCCAGGCAAGGTTCATAAATTTTGTCAGCAGAAAAGACGTTCCGAAAGAAACCACCGTCCCAAAAGCAATACCGATAAGTCCGCCCACCACTGTCAGAATCACGGCTTCTATAAGAAATTGCGAAAGAATATTCTTGTTAGTGGCGCCGAGCGCTTTCCGCAGGCCGATTTCACGCGTCCGTTCAGTGACTGAAACGAGCATTATGTTCATTATGCCTATTCCGCCGACTACGAGCGATATCGCGGCCACCGCGGCTAGGAACAAAGTTATGATGTTTGTTATATTGCCGACTGTTTCCAGCGCTTGTGCTTGGGTTTGAATGAAGAAATCGTCTTTTTTCGTGTCAGAAATATTATGCGAATTCCGGAGAGTTACAGCGATGTCATAAGCGGTTTGTGGCACGTTTGCTTCGCTGTCCGCCTGAACGACAAGACGATTAAAGTATTTTATTCCGAAAACATACTGCTGGGCGGTGGTGTAGGGCATAATCGCTATCTCGTCAAAATTAAGGAAAGACAACTGGCCTTTCTGGGGGAGCACGCCGATAACCCTGAAATTCCGCCCTTTTATTTTTATTTTCTGGTCTACCGCGCTTTCGTCTCCGAATAATTCCGTTTTTACTTTGGAACCGATGACCACAACCTGCGAATAGCTTTTCACGTCGTCGTCGTTGAATATCCGTCCCTGGTCGGGATATATGTTGTAAATGTCCGAGAAAAACGGGGTAACTCCGAGAATTGTCGGGCGGTAGGTATCGTTTCCGTAAGCCGCCACTTCGGTGCCGAAAACAATCGGCATTATCTGCGAGAGATGCGGAACATTCTCCGTTCTTTGCAGGAGTTGCAGGTCGCGTTCTTTAAGCGAATCGGCGAACAAAGAAGTAAGGTCTGTCGGGCCGCTTGGCTGACGTCCCGGTATTACAGCTATGGTTTTTGAGCCAATACTTTGTATTTGGGAAAGAATAAGATTCTGCGCTCCCTGGCCGAGCGACATGACTATCATTATCGCGGCCACGCCGATGACTATCCCCAAAATCGTCAGAAGCGAGCGCGACTTGTGCGTTTGAAGCCCTGCCATCGCCGTTTTAAGAGTATATTTTAATATCATGCTATTTTTCGAATTTGTCGCTGGCGCGGCGGTTTGAGACATGAATGTCGCTTTCTATTTTGCCGTCAAAGAGCCGGATTATCCGCTGGGCGTGCTCGGCCGTGTAGGTCTCATGCGTCACAAGGATTATGGTATGTTTTTTCTCAATATTCAGTTTTTGGAGCATAGACATAATGACCTGTCCCGATTTTGAATCAAGGTTTCCTGTTGGCTCGTCGGCGAATATTACCTGTGGCTCGTTAACGAGCGCCCTTGCAATGGCAACGCGCTGTTTTTCTCCTCCCGATAATTTTACAGATTCATGATTTATTCTATGCCCGAGTCCGACTGCTTCAATTGCCTTTTTTGCTTTTTCTTCCCAAAAAGATTCTTTTATTCCCGAATAAAGGAGGGGCAATTTTACATTGTCGAGAACGGTCATTCTCGGCAACAAGTTGAACGTCTGAAAAACAAATCCCATTCTCTTGTTGCGCACCTGAGCCAGCTCTGCGTCGGAGTAAGTATCCATGGAACGGCCTTCAAACTCGTATATTCCCGCCGTCTGGCGGTCGAGGAAGCCAAGGATATGAAGCAATGTTGATTTCCCGCATCCAGACGGTCCCATGATAGCCACGAATTCTCCGCTTTGTATGGAAAAAGAAACGCCCTGGAGCGCGGGCGTCGGAGCTCCGTCGTCCCCGTATATTTTTTGCAGATCCGTTGCTTTGATTAACGGCGATGAGTTCATTCCAGGCAGTAGAAATTCGACTTATTTTTTAACCCCGATTTTTAATATTAAGCGTAAATTAATTTCAGAACCATTAAGAACATATCATTTTTCGTGACGCTATACACTGGTCGAATTTTCACTGCCTGGCATTTTAATTGTTTACCAATTGGTTATTTGCTGAGTCTTGGGATAACTACCTCTTCTCCTTCGGAAAGTCCGCCGAGTATTTCAATATAGCCGTCAACTCCGCGCAATCCGGTGGTTATGTTTCTTTGCTCAGTCGAAGAAACATTGTCTAATGTTCCTTTGTATACAGTTACAAATTCTTTATAGGTTTCTTTCTGCACGGCGCGCTGGGGGACGCTCAAAACATTTTCATGTTTGGCCGATACTATATCGATGTTGGCCGTCATCCCCGGCTTAATCCTTGAATTCGGTTTCGTGAAATGAAGTTTAGTCAGATAAGTCGATACTCCTTCTATAACAGTTTCGCCGGGATCGATAGATGTCACCGTGGTTTCGAAAACCACACCGTTGCCGTAGGCATCCAGAGTTACTCTGGCGGTGTTGCCAACTTTGACTCTGGCGATATCAACTTCCGGAATATAGGAGTCAATTTCGTATCTCCCGGCCGATATTACCGAAGTCACCACCGAATTAGCCACGGCGATTTCGCCGGTCTTGGCGTCCTGTCTGGTGACTGTTCCGTAAATAGGGGAGCGGAGCGATGTTTTTAAAATTTGCGCGTTTATATTGTCCACTCCGGCCTGATAGCTTTTTATATCGGCCTGTTTGGAATTTATAACGGCTTTCTGGGATGAAATGTTTTGGGCGAGAGCCGTTACGCTTGAGGCCGCCGAGTCGATTCCGCTTCTGGCGTCATTGATGCTTGTTTTATATGCGGCGAGAGTGGAAACCGGAAGCGAAGGGGAATTTATAGTCGTGTCCATCAAAAGATTAAGGAATCCATAGATGACATTCAAGTTTGTTTTTGAATCGGAAAGAACCTGTTCCAGTGTGGCTTGAGAAGAAGACGCGGCGGCGGAATTTATTTCCAAAAACCAAGCGTTAAACATGTTCCGAATAACAAGCCGCTGACTTTCTGAATCGGTTTTTCCCTGAGAGCTTGTGGAATCAAAGCTCAATTTGGGGTTGTTACTTTCGTCGTCGGTAAAAATAGCGTCTATTTTAATGCGGATAGCGTCGTTGGCGCTTGTGTAGGCGCTGTTAACTGTGTTGATTATGTTGCCGTAATAATTATCGAGGTCAACTTCGGCTTTTTCGAGCGCAGCTTGCTGGGAAGCAAGGTCGGCCTTGGCTTTGTCCAGTTTGGTATTAAGCTCCGAAGAATCAAGCGAGGCCAGAATTTGTCCGGCTCCGACGGTAGCGCCAACTTTCACGTTTACAGACGCGATGCGGCCGCTTGTTTCAAAGGCGAGGTCAACGCTTTCCGCCGGTTTGACGTTGCCGGTAGCGGAGACCTCCTGGGTTATCGTCCGGCGCTCCGCCTTGACGATTTCAAGCATTGGCGCTCCGCCTCTGCTGAAATAAAGGTACGAGGCGATTATTAAAACGACCACAGCGACCGCCCAGTAAACTTTATTTGAAAGAATTTGTTTGGAGTTCATTTGTCATTAATTGCCCTTGATTATACACTATTTCAGAAGTTTTTCCAGTTATTTAAATTGTGTAATTTGTAGTTGTGATTATGAATTATCTCTTCATATTTTTTCTATTCTACATTGGTATACGCTATGAACTTGAGGTAAAATAAATAAAGTTATATAATGGGGGATAGCAAGAAATTAATTTTTTTTATTTAAATTATATGAGGCCCCAAAATAAAGTAAAAATTGAATGGTCGCCCGACTTTGCTTACGCGCTTGGGCTTCTGGCCACTGACGGCAATCTTTCCCCCGACGGGCGGCATTTTGATTTGACGTCAAATGACGTGGAGCAGCTGGAAAATTTTATGTGCTGTCTCGGCATCAAGATGAAAATAGGCCATAAGAAATCCGGATTTACCGGCAGAAAATCTCCAAGAATCCAATTCGGGGACGTCAATTTTTATAAATTTCTTCTCGGTATAGGTCTTATGGCAAAAAAGTCCAAAGTTATAGGGAATTTATTAATACCGGAAAAATATTTTTTTGACTTTTTAAGGGGACACTTTGACGGTGACGGAACATTTTATTCATATTTCGACCCGCGCTGGAAATCAAGTTTCATGTTTTATACGGTTTTTATGTCCGCGAGCAAAAAACATATACTTTGGATTCGTGGCGTTATTTCCAAGTTGCTTGGTATCGACGGGCACATTACAAAAGGCATTAATGGTTCAATATATAATTTAAGGTACGCAAAGGCCGAGTCATTGAAATTATTGCCGAAGTTGTATTACAATAAGTCGGTAGTTTGTTTGTCCCGCAAACGGCGAAAGATTGAAAAGGCCTTGAAAGTTGCCGGAAAGCAATTATGAATGCCCAGGTGGCGAAATTGGAACACGCACTACCTTGAGGTGGTAGCGCTCGCAAGAGCTTGCAGGTTCGAGTCCTGTCCTGGGCACCAGAAAGGAAATTGCAAGTTTGAATGGTTCGCCTCGCTTCGCTCGGCGACTAATTTGTATTCAATTTTGGGGCTAAAAACGAATTCACGGTTTCGCAAAATATGGTTCGAGCCGATGTTTTTCAGAAATGTTGTCATTGCAGTCGGATTGGGAGAGGAAAGCAGATTTGCGGCTTGATTCAAGGATTTTACGAACTCACGAGCCGGTTCGAGCCAAGACAAACCTTTTGTCTCAAAGTCAGTGATTTTTTCGGATAACGACCCTTTTTGAGACAGCAAACTTTGCTTTTTGGCGGCGTATTCTTCTGTGGATAAAGCGTCTGCCAAATAGACGTCGAGGAGTTTCACTAACTTTGTTTCCACGCTTGCTAGTTGCTCTTTCAAAATGATAACCTCGCTTTGTGCGTCTTCTCGCGCTTTGTTCTGTTGGCTATCTAACGCCGCCAAAACTTTTTCGGTGTCTTGGCTCGATAAAGAAACTTTTTGAAGATAAGAAGTGATTTGTTTGGTCAATGCTTCTTCGCGGAGATAGTGCTTTTCTTGGCAGAAACCTTTTTTCTTTGTGCAGCGATAGTAGTTATGAGCTTTCTGTTTTTCAGCTGTAATACTCGCTCTGCACGAAGCGCATTTCATTAAGCCAAGAAAAGCAAAATCATTTTTCCGTACATGGTGGAATTTTCCGCGCCTACTCATCACTTCTTGGCAGGAATCAAAAAGTTTCTTTGAGATTAACGGCTCGTGCTGTCCCTCATGAATTTCCCCACCATATTTCATCAGTCCGATATAAAAAATATTTTGTAGAATATTTTGCACATTGCTCAACGCTATCTCTTTGCCGAGGTTGCCGCACAGGTCATGTTCTCTGCACCAATTTGCGAGAGAATGAAGCGTATACGCTCCGGTAGCATACATTTCAAACAACTTCTTTACTTTAGGGGCTTTCTCGCTATCAACATCAATCCCACGCGTTTTGGGGTTGTTTAGATAGCCAACCGGAGCCCAGCCGGGCCAAACGCCGTTTCGTATCTTTTGCCGCAAACCTCTTTTCACATTCTCTCGCAAATTATCTACAAAATATTTTGACTGTCCGAAAGCGATATTTAACATAAACAAACCTTGTGGTGTCGCTTCAAACCAAAAGGTGGGAAATTTGAGGGACTTAATCAAACCGCGATCTACAAAGTGAATTATTTTACCGCCGTCCACTGAATTGCGAGCCAATCTATCGGGGTGCCACGAAATTATTCCGTCTGCTTTTCCTCTCTCAATCAATGACAACATTTCTGCGAATTTAATTCGCCCGGGTTCTTTTGCGGTTTTGGCCTCGCAGAACGAGGCGACAATTTCAAGTTTTTCTTTGGCGGCATACTCTTGCAACTCTACGAGTTGCGCCTCAATACTTAAAATCTGCCTATCGTCTTCTTCAGTAGATTTGCGAGCGTAAAGTATGTATTTCATATTGTTTTTGGATTAAGGATTAAAAAATTTTCTTCCCCCAAAATGCAGAATCGCCAATTCATTTTTGCCCCGAAAATCCAATACGAATTAGTCGCCGAGCGAAGCGAGGCGAACCATTCAAACTTGCAATTTCCTTTCTGGTGCAGTATTCTTGAATTAGTCCGAACGCATTTCGCCGCCGCAGGCGGCGAGGAAGTCCCCCCGCGAAAATTCGGAAAGGCGGCAGAGCCGCACCGCTCAAAACCGCAAAAGAACCGGGAGAAAAACATCGGCTCGAACCATATTTTAATTTTGGGGTAAGAAAATTTTTTAATCATAGAATTCATAAATTATTTTTTGAGTTTGTAATATTTCTGACTTTGTTGTATAGTAGGCCAGAGTCGATTTTCGACCAACCGCGCCAGGGAGGAACCGTGGCAACAGCACCTTAACAAAAGGAGGCAGCAATGCCTACCACCAAGGTATTACCCGACGAGGAGGCATTCGCTCGGTTTAAGAGGACCCTCCTACGGCGCGGTTTTCGGCAAATCTCGCCAGTGGAATTCAAGAAGGATTTCCAACGGTTGGAGCTCAAAGCCCCTTCTCCACGAGAAGGAAGAGAAGTTGGTTTCCGGTTTACGTCGAACGGACTCGAAGTGAATGTCTGGACGACATTTCTTGCATGTGAAGGCCGTGCCCGAGATGAGGACGCTGGCTGGGTTCTTATCAAGGATGGCGATAAAGCCCTGTACTTTTCGCACCCGTTGCGGAGGACAAAGAACTTTCTTCGCAATCTCCTTTGGCTTGCGGTTATCGCAAAATGGCGGGCGGAGCATCGCCCGCTATGCCCGGTGTGCAAGAGCCGAATGCGCATTGCCTATGGCAAGGGGATAAAAGCCCGATTTTGGAAGTGCGTAAGACCCACATTCCATACAAAGGCGGTGTCCCTGCCGTGGGATCACGAACTCCCGCAGGAAGCGCTGAATTTTCTACGGCCCTTGCGGAAGCGTCGCGCGCGATACTACGCTAAGCTCCGCGAGGAAGGTAAAAAGCCAGGCGCCGCACTCCGGCAACGCATCGGCTGGAAAATCGGTCGACCGGAGAACATCGTACTGGCGCGATGAAGCAGGTTTAAAGACGGACTGAGCAGACCTACTGCTCCCCCGCCATGTCGTAAGACCTCTGGCGGGTTTTTTCTTTTTATGCTTTTATAAAAGAACAATTTGGGGTGTGTCCGCGCGCACTCAAGTTAGTTGCCGCCAAAGAAAAACTTGAAATTGTCAGCGGTGCGGCTCCGCCGCCTTTCCGAATTTTCGCGGGGGGATTCCCTCGCCGCCTGCGGCGGCGAAATGCGTTCGGACTAATTCAAGAATACTGCACCAGAAAAGAATTCTCAATGATATAATTATAAAACCGCAAAAGAACCCGGAGAAAAACACCTGCCCGCAATCGCCTGGAGCGATAGCGACTGGCAGGCGGGTCGGCTCGCCTGCCCGCCTCTGGAGGGAACCATATTTTAATTTTGGAGGAAGAAAATTTTTTAATCATAAACGTAAATATGAAAGCTACATTTTTAGAAAAGTTTTTGTACATCATAGTTTTTCTCATAAGTTTAGTCTTGTATTTTAATGCTTTTTCGGTTATCGCGTATGTGATTTTTGTAGTCGCAACTCTCGGGCTTCTTTATTACGATATTAGGTTGGTCAAGAAATTCCGAGAGAAAACAACTTGGAAAAAAATCCAATCAGTTTTCGAGATTTTAATTTCTGTTTTCATTGTTTTGATTTTTATTTTTGTGGTTCATGTATATCCAAATTTATGTACTGTCGGACCTAATAATTTTGCGAAGAATTATTTCACAGGGGAAGTTAAAGGATTTTACTGTGGGATAACACCTTGGTATTATCAAAAATTACAAGGACAAGAAGAAAAAGATGCTAGATCAAAAGCAAAAGTTGTTGAATCACAAACTTGTAGGGAAAATCTTGCGAACAACCCTTTATACCAAAAAATGAAAAGTGGAACTGCCACTTTTGATAATTTGACGGGTAATTTTGCTCAAGGAGCACAATCTCTTTATCTTCAGTCAGTCGCCGAAAATACTTTCGGTATCATAGGCGGTATAAATTATGGTTTCGATTTTTCTGCCGGACAAAGAACTTCTGACCTCGCAAATGCCGATATAATTCTCGAAAATGAAAAGATAAAAAGTACATCTGGTAATTTAATTTATCTTGGCAATGTTGAAAGAATTTCAACTAATCGAGGACCATTACAAGAATTTCATTTGCGAGACACTGTCTTTGACACACAACCCGTAGACGAAGTAAATTTGAAAGATTTTGGCTTTGCATTCGTTAAAACAAGAGAAGGTAATTTTGCAAAAGTAAAACTCTCAACCTACAGCGTAGACAACAGAGACAATAGCGTCATTACTATTTTCTGGGCATATCAACCAAACGGAACAAAATCTCTCAAATCTGATTATACTGATTTTGTTAAAGAACTGGATACTTACTGTAACAGGAACAAATAATTTGCCGCTAAAGAAAAACTCAAGAGGAACAATACTTTTTCATTTCCGATTGATTTACGAAAACTTGATTGAAAAACCTTCTCCTAAAAAATAAGCGCTGACAAAATGATATATAGTCCATCTATCCTTAACCACAACATTCTGGTATTCTGCAGAATACCAGAATGTTGTGTGAGGGGTGGCAAGATGATAAAATGGTAAAATAAATATATGAAAAAAATGGATAAAACCGCGAAACAGCTTGAGAGGCATTTTAAGGGCGTTGCTAATCATTGGCGCATTGAGATTTTGCGCCTTGTGGAACAAAATGAGGGGATCGGAGTTGATGAAATTGCCACAGCCCTGCGTGCGAACATGAAGACAATTTCCGAGCATACGAAAAAGCTAACGCAGGCCGGGCTCGTGGACAAATGGTATTTTGGCAACAGCGTGAAACATAAACTTTCCCCATACGGAAAAATATTTATCCATTTTATAAAATCCTTTTAACAACATTCTGGTATTCTGCAGAATACCAGAATGTTGTTGTGGTGAAGAATGGAGAGGAAGCAAGTTGTAAGATTAAAAATAGATGAAAAGAAAGGATATAATCCTAAAGGATAAAACGGTTTTAGTGGGAGTGCTGAAAAACAAAAGCGACCTTCACATTTTGCTTCGGAATCATTGGTATCGCGTCCCTGTCGCTTTTATGCCGAAACGGCAATTCAAATATATCGCTTTTTATCAGCCGGCGATTTTTGGCAGAAACGGCAAACGCATCCTGTATTACGCCCGTGTTGCAAAGAGAGAAAAAGTAAAAAGAATCATTCTTTTGCCCAAAGAAACAAATCATCTTCGCGCTCACGATGATTATATTAAAATCACACTCCGTCAGATTAAACGACTTCTGTCACCGATAAAAAACATAATACCGCGCAGAATTTCTTTCGGGTTCACAAGTTTAAAAAAACTGCTCTCGGCAAAAGATATTTTGGAGCTTTACGGCGTTCCCAAAACGGAGCAAATCGTGGAAAACCGTCTTAAACGGCTTGGCATCAAGGTTCTCACCGAATACTCTGTTTTAAAAGAAGGTAAACGCTATCGAATTGATATCGCAGTGTTATGCCGAAACGGATCAATCGCCATTGAATGCGACAACCACAAGGCCCATTCCGGCAAGGCGCAAGTCGCCAAAGACAAAACAAAAGACGCGTTTCTCAAACGTCACGGCTGGCGCGTCATTCGGCTTACGGAGAAAAATATCATTGAACGGCTTGATTATTGCATAAGAAGAATTGAAAAAGCGGTTCAAAATTTGGGCGGGCAGGATTAAATCCTTTTAAATTTCGATATCTTTGAACGAGGCTATGCCTATATTCAAAAAGTCGCCACTATGGCGGCTTTTTGATATAATGTATTGAACAAAATCAAAGCCGGGAAAATAGAATCCAATAAAAGCAAAAATATTATGGATAATCAAATATCAAAAGATCAAAATAATTATAAAATTAGTCGAATTTCTACTGCCTGGCATACAAAAACAGTCCCCGAGATTCTCGATGCGTTCCGCTCGCGTGAACGCGGTTTAACAAAAGAAGAAGCGACAGAACGTTTTCGAGAATGCGGTCCCAATAAACTTCCCGAAGAAAAAGTAGACGGTCTTTTTGTTATTTTCTTGCGGCAATTTCAAAGTCCGCTGATTTACATTCTCTTTGCCGCGGCTGGTATTGTTTTTGCGATGGGACAGATTGTTGACACTTCAATTATTTTTTCGGTGCTTCTTTTTAATGCGATTGTTGGGACGATTCAGGAAGGCAAAGCGCAAAACACACTCCTTGCTTTAAAAAAGTTTGCCGAAACTTCGGCAACTGTAATGCGAGATGGAAAGGAGCTTATAATCCCAGATACCGAGGTAATGCCCGGAGACATTATTATTTTGCAGGAAGGAGAAAAAGTGCCCGCTGATGCGCGAATTATTTTTGCCAATACCTTAAAGATAGATGAAGCGAGTCTCACTGGAGAGTCAGGGCCAGTGACTAAAACCGATACAGTATTGCCGGCCCAGACGCTGCAAGGTCGGGGCTCCGACCGAAGCATCGAAGCCGAACGCCTGCCTGCGCAGACAGGTCTGCCAGTGGCGGACCAGAAAAATATGATATTTAAAGGCACGCATATTTTAAGCGGAAATGGCACTGCGGTTGTTGTAGCCACAGGACTTGCAACCGAGATTGGTAAAATTGCGCAGAAAATTGCCACGGTCAATACTGAAATTCCCTTGAAAATCAATATCCGCTATCTCTCGCGCCTTATTATCGTTGCGGTGGCCATCATCAACGTCTCACTAATTGTTCTAGGCGTTTTTTCCGGTAAATCCCTCAAAGAAATGTTTACCACGGCGGTGGCGCTTTCGGTTTCCATTATTCCCGAAGGGCTTCCAATTGTAATGACTCTTGTTTTGGCAACTGGCGTTTGGAGAATGTCAAAACGCAATGTGCTTGTGAAGCGATTGCAAGCGGTGGAGGCCTTGGGACAGACAAAAGTTATTGCCGTTGACAAGACCGGAACGCTCACCAGAAACGAGATGGTTATTCAGCGCGTGTATGTGGACGGCAAAATTTTTGAAATCACAGGCAGTGGATACGAGCCAAAGGGTGAAGCAATTTTTGACGGTAAAATTATTGACCCCTTAAACCATCCCGAGTTGCTTTTTAGCGGAAGAATCGCGGCGTTCTGCGCCAACGCCCGCGTGATGTTTTCGGAAGAAGAAAAAATCTGGCGCGTTGCCGGCGACCCAACCGAAGCGGCGATGTTAGTGTTCTCTGAAAAGATTGGATTCCGCCACGACGCGCTGGAGCAGGAAACGCCGAAAATTTTTGAATTACCATTTGACTATCGAAGAAAATATCATGCCACAATTCGAGCGGTGGACGACAAAAATTTCCTTACTGTCGTCGGCGCGCCGGAGAAAGTGCTCAAGCTCTGTAATAATATTTGGCATAAAGATGGAAATGAAGATTTAAATGAAGAAAAGAAAAAAGAATTAGAATCGGTCTTCCATAAACTTGCGCGAGGTGGTTTCCGGGTAGTTGCTTACGCCATAAATCAAGACACTGGGCGGAGTGTTGATGGAGACCTGCCTGCTCGCTTCGCTGAAGCTCCGGCGAAGCGGGCCGGCAAGGCAGACGCGATACCATCGCTCACTTTCGTTGGTTTTTTTGGTATGAATGACGCGCTTCGTCCAGAAGTTAAAGAAGCAATGCAAAGAGTGCGAGCAGCGGATATGCGCGTAGTGATGATCACTGGAGACCACCGTCTGACGGCGCAGGCAATCGCGAAAGAGGCAGACATTTGGCGCGAAGGCGAAGGTATCCTTACTGGGGAAGAAATCGATATAATGCCCGACGAGGAACTGGCGGAGAAACTCGCCCGCACCACCGTCTTTGCGCGGGTTACGCCGGATCACAAACTCCGTATTATTCAGGCCTATCGTAAACTTGGAGAGATCGTAGCAATGACCGGAGATGGCGTGAATGACGCGCCGTCGCTTGTTGCCGCCGACCTCGGCGTTGCGATGGGAAAAATTGGAACGGAGGTGGCAAAAGAGGCCTCTGATATCGTGCTTCTGGACGATAATTTTGCCAGTATTGTCTCGGCCGCCGAAGAAGGCAGAAGTATTTACAAGACGGTCAAGAAGGTTCTGACCTTTCTTTTCTCTACCAGTATTGGAGAGGTAATTAACATTATGGGCGCGCTCTTTTTACGTTGGCCGATTCCGCTCTTGCCGTCCCAGATTATCTGGCTCAATTTTATCACCGACGGATTTCTGACGGCGGCTCTTGCTATGGAGCCAAAGGAACAAGGCCTTCTTCGTGGTAAATTCGAAAAACAGAAGAAATGGATTGTAGACGGTTTTATGGCGCGGCGGATGTTGCTCTTGGCTCCAGTGATGGGACTCGGAACACTCTATCTTTTCAGCCAGTATTTTGAAGCAGACCTTGCGAAAGGCTGGACCATCGCTCTTACAACCATGGCCGTTTTCCAGTGGTTCAACGCATGGAATTGCCGTTCCGAAAGCAAGTCCATTTTTCAGATGAATCCGTTTTCCAATAAATTTCTGGTTGGTACAACAATAGCCGTCATCTTTCTTCAGTTATTTGCGGTCTATAACCCGTTTATGCAGAAATTCTTGCACACCACGCCACTCTCGCTTTCAGAATGGCTTATAATCATTCCAATTGCCGTGTCAATCATTTTGGTCGAGGAGATACGCAAATTCTTTTACCGGAGGAAGATGGCAACATAAATCCCGTTAGAAGCCGCGATCGCTTCGTGGGATAACATAAAAAAGCCATTGATCGCGATCTGCTTCTAACGGGATAAATGTAAAACACATGGACAAAAATACATCGAACAATTTGACGAAAGATATCGGTATAATTGTTCTCAGCATTATCGTTGCGATTCTTTTGATAAAAACAGGGACAATTGAAGAAATTTTAAAACAAACGCGGGACGTATGGTTTCTAGATAGCTTTATTGCCGGTATGTTTTTTACTTCTGTTTTTACCACCGCCCCTGCGATTGTCGCACTTGGTATGATTGCCCAAGCATCTCAATCAGTGCTCCTCGTGGCCATTTTTGGCGGTCTCGGCGCTTTGTGCGGAGATTTGATAATTTTTCGATTTATGCGAGATAGATTAGGGAGAAATATTATGCACCTAATTAATAATTCTGGAAATGGCAGGCTTCGGTCTATCGTCCATCTAAAATCTTTTAGGTGGTTGACTTTCTTTTTGGGCGCATTGGTGATTGCCTCGCCATTGCCTGATGAACTTGGGCTTACTATGATGGGTTTTTCTAAAACTAAAACCTCGCTTTTAATCCCTGTCTCATTCATCTTTAATTTTTTGGGTATTTTAGTTATCGGCCTTGTCGCGAAAAATCTGCTTGGCAATTAAAGTAAAATGAAGATGCTTAAAATCATAAAAGAATATATCCATGACAAGCCGAAAATCAAAAAAATAGTCGGAGTTATTTTAATTCTTGTCGGCTTTGCCGCCCTCATCACACCTCTCACGCCAGGTTCATGGCTGGCAATTATCGGTCTTGAATTATTAGGCATACGGATTTTGTTTTTGGATAAACTCCGACGCTTCGGTCGGAGCCCCGACAAAACGTCGGGGTTTAAACTTTGGAAGAAAAAATAACATGAACACCGTTAGAAATTCTGCTACAATAGAGTTTATGATGGGTATAATTCTATTGTTATAACCATGTTTGACAAAGTCAAAAGAATTGTCTTTATCGCTATCATTGCCTTGCTTCTCTTGGCTTTTGTTTTGCCTTTAGCGGTTGGTTATTAAAATTATGAAAAGTGATGTTATGATGAAAAGAAAAGTCAAAATGAAAAAACCGCCTAAGAAGTTAATCGCCGTCAGCGGCGTAAACCCCATTAGAGGCCGCGAGGGCCCGCAGCGCACCTATGCCTCTAATGGGGTAAAGAAGCGGGTACTAAAAAGACGGAGAACTGCTGGCGCAACCGCCCTCATAAGGTCAGGAGAAAATCCGATCATCTCGCCGCGGTTAGAAAATGAATGGGAATCCTGGCAAACTTTCAATCCCGGAGTGATTTGGCTTGATGGCAATGTCCATTTTCTGTATCGAGCAGTCGGCAGAGATGGAATTTCGCGGTTGGGTTACGCTGTTTCAAAAGACGGTTTTACTATTAACGATCGGCTGCCTAATCCTGTTTATGAGCACAGAACCGGAGATAGAAGATTTATTATTTATTCTTATTTTTCAGGCGGCAGCTTTGGCGGGGCCGAAGACCCGCGTCTTATTCGCGTAGACGACGAAGATGTTTTGTATATGACGTATACTGCTTGCGACAACGGCCTGCGGATTGGTTTAACGTCCATAAAAGTTGACGACTTTATAAATAAAAAATGGAAATGGCGACCGCCGATGTTAATTTCACCACCCGATGAAGTTCACAAAAATTGGCTAATTTTCCCCGAAAAAATAAATGGACAATATGCGATTCTTCACGGTATTAATCCAAAGATAGAAGTTGAGTACCGTGATAATCTTGACTTCGACGATACTAATTACATAAGAAGTCATCATAGCCATTGCGCAAGAAATCCGATAAAGGAGTGCTGGGATAAATGGCTTCGAGGCTCCGGCGCCCCGCCACTTAAAACTCGTGATGGCTGGCTGCTCTTTTATCACGCCATGGACAATGACTGGAGCAAATATAAAGTCGGAGCCATGCTCCTTGATCTTAACGATCCAACCAAAATCCTCTACCGCGCCAAAGAACCGATTTTAGAACCAGAAGAAATTTATGAAAATAATGGCTATAAACCCGGCATTGTGTATATTTCAGGAGCGGTTATTAAAGATGGCGATCTTCTTGTTTACTACGGTTGTTCCGATAGTCATGTGAGCGTGGCTTATGCCAACCTCGATGCTTTTTTGGAAGCGCTTAAAAAAGAAGCGAAACCAAAGCTTAAAGTAAAGACTTTAAAGAAAAATAAAAAATGATGAAAGTAAAAACTTTTATTGAATGCCCCGGAAAAGCAGTAAGGGCTGATAAGCGATTTGAGCATCTGATGGCGATTGCTCTTAATCCGTTGTCAGGATATAAAGACGGCATTATCCGTTGCATCACGAGCCGCAAAGGCGATGTGCAAATAAATGGTTATGTTGACAGAAGCGTGCTTTATAAAGTGAGGGGCGATTCTTTAGAACATTTTGAAATCGGCGAACGCTTAATTATAAAAAATGAAGCAGAAATCATAAATAAAGTCGGCGGAACGGAAGGAGATTTTATCGGTCTTGAAGATCCGGATATTTGGATAGACGATGAAACCGGCCTCGTGCGTGTGTATTTTACTATTCCCATTCGCCACATTGATAAAAACAATAAAATTAAAATCCATCTTGGTCACGCAGTCGGCAAAGATTTGGATAGTTTAGAGATGACCATGCCGGTTCTTTTGGATACTTATAAATTTAGCGCAAAAGAAGTTTCCATCGCGCCGCTCAATGTAAAAGGATATCGTTTCAATCTAATCGAATCAAGGGATCGGGCGGAAAATACGACTTATTCCGTCGTTCAAGTCGCGATTGCCAAAGATATGGGCGGCCCATGGGAGTACGGAGATATCGCTTTTCATCCGAACAAACATAAAATACCGTGGATCGCTGGTCATGCTTCGCCCGGGCCGCTTTTGCCGGAGACTTTTATAAATTTGGGGGAAGGTAAGCGGTTGGGAATTATAAACGGACGCGAGGCGAATCAAAAAATAGGAGATAAAATTAAGTATGGCATGTTTTCAGTCGGGCTTTTTATATACGACTACGAGAACGGGAAAATTGATTGGGTTTCACCTGAACCGTTTATACGGGACAGCCAAGCGAAAACAATTACATTTGCAAGTCAGTTTGTCGAAACAGGCCGGGGCGCCGGCATTTTATATGCGCATGTTGATGATTCTTTCGTGCGCGCTTATACCTTGTGCGCGGACGCAATAAAATCATTACTGCCATAGCGTGAAATTACATTAAACAGATATGCTTATCGAACGCTACGACAAAAATCCAATACTTACGCCGAATAAAAATCAATCCTGGGAAGCCGAGGCGGTTTTAAATGGTTGCCCCATACAAAAGGGCAATAAAATCTTTTTGGTATACCGCGCCATTTCTCTGCCTCATTATCATGCTTTGGCGCAAACAAAGTTGATAATTTCCGATATCGGCATTGCCGAAAGTAATGACGGAAAAAATTTTTCCAATCGGAAAAGATTTATTGTGCCGGAGCATGAATGGGAAAGATTTGGCTGTGAAGATCCGAGAATTACGAAATTAAACGGCAAATACTATATCTTCTATACTGCTCTTTCGGAGTATCCCTTCCGATCCGAAGGTATTAAAGTAGGGCTCGCAATAAGCAAAAACCTCGCGCATATTCAGGAAAAACATCTTGTCACTCCTTTTAACGCTAAAGCAATGGCTCTTTTCCCGGAAAAAATTGCCGGCAAAATGTGGGCGATTTTAACCGTGCATACCGATAAACCGCCGGCAAAAATATGTCTTGCTTCTTTTGGTAAAGAAGTGGACCTCTGGCAAGAAGCACATTGGCAAAAATGGTATCAAAATTTCGAAAAATACGCTCTGCCACTTCAGCGCCATCCCGATGATCATATTGAGGTTGGCGCCCCCCCGATCAAAACAAAATACGGCTGGCTGCTCTTTTACTCATACATAAAAAATTATTTTTCTGGCAGTCGACTCTTTAGCATTGAAGCAGCATTGCTTGATTTAAAGAATCCCATGAAAATTCTTGCCAGAACGAATTACCCGCTTCTTACGCCGGAAGAATACTATGAACGGATCGGTCTTGCGCCAAATGTTATTTTCCCGTCAGGCGCACTTATGAGGAAAAAATCTCTCTATCTTTATTACGGTGCGGCTGACACCACCTGCGCGCTCGCTTTTGTTGATACACAGGGGCTCCTTAACAAAATGTTGAAAAAAGGAACGAGAACGGCTCGGTTCGCGAGGGCGAAAGAAAATCCGATCATCCTTCCTATAAAGAGTCATCCGTGGGAAGCAAAAGCAACTTTCAATCCGGCGGCAATTTATCTTGAAAATAAAGTTCATATTCTTTATCGGGCAATGTCGGAGGATAATACTTCAAGCATCGGTTATGCCCAGAGTAAAGACGGCGCGCGCATTGATTACCGCTCCACAGAACCAGTATATATTCCCCGCGAACCGTTTGAACAAAAACTTACGCCTGGAGGAAATTCCGGATGCGAAGACCCTCGACTTACCAAAATAGGCGATAAAATTTATATGTTTTATACCGCCTTTGACGGGAAAAATTCTCCGCGAGTGGCTTTAACTTGGATTAGGACAAAAGATTTTCTGGCTCAAAAGTGGAATTGGTATAAGTCTATTACGGTATCGCCACATGACTTTGACAATAAAGATTCGGCTCTTTTCCCTGAAAAATTTAATGGAAAATTTCTTATTATTCATCGCATAGGTGACGATATTGATTTGGCGTTTGTTTCAAATTTAGAGTTTAAAATTGTAAAAGAACTTGAAGAACATCGTTGGATATCTCCAAGAAAAGGCATGTGGGACTCAAAGAAGGTTGGTGTTGCCGCTCCTCCGATAAAAACCCGTCAAGGGTGGCTGATGTTTTATCACGGCGTTTCTGAAGACAATATTTATAGAGTAGGGGCGGTTCTCTGCGACAGAAAAGACCCCACGAAAATCATCGCCCGTACCGATGAACCCATTCTTGAACCGGAAACTGTTTATGAAAGGGAGGGCGAGGTCCCCAATGTTATTTTTCCCTGCGGAGCAGTTCTCATCGGCAATAAAATATTTATGTATTACGGGGGAGCTGATAAGGTAGTAGGCGTGGCTACGGTTGAAATTGATAACCTCCTTAGCGTTCTCAAGCAGTGTAAAGTATGAAAAGTGATATATTTGAACGTTTCGTTATTGAGGCGGTGTCGGTTTTGCCGCCCTCATCACACCTCTCACACCCGGTTCATGGCTGGCAATTATCGGTCTTGAATTATTAGGCATACGGATTTTGTTTTTGGATAAACTCTGGAAGAAAAAATGACTAAGTTCGGCAAAATTATTCGCGTGAATCCGCTTATCTTCCGCGAACCATGACGCACGGGAAATGTGCTATCATCAAGCTTATGGTTTCTGCCATTATACCGGCCTTTAATGAAAGAAAAGGAATAAAGAGCGTGATTTCGGCCCTGGAGAAAAGCCCTTTTATTGATGAAATAATCGTTGTCGATGACGGATCGAGCGATCAAACTGCCGAAATAGCCCGAGAAACATCAGCCAGAGTCATACGTTTTGAAGAAAATGGCGGGAAAGCGGCCGCTATGGATGCGGGGGTGTCTGTGGCTCTGTGCGATACTTTGCTTTTTATAGACGGAGACATTCACGGGTTAACCGGGGAACACATCAAATCCATGGTTCTTCCAGTGAAATCAGGAAGCCATGCAATGTTCGTCGGCGTAACGGACAAAAAGCAGTTATGGGCGACGAAAATTATCCGCTTCTTGCCTTTGATCTCCGGCAATCGGGCGCTTTCAAAGAAAGTTTGGTATTCGGTTCCTAAAAAATACCGCGAGGGATTTCAGATAGAAGTAGCTTTGAATTATTTCTGCAGGAGAAAGGTGGGTAAATTAGGATTTGGTCTTTTGTATGGGGCCCACAATACCATTAAGGAAAAGAAATATGGCTTAATGACTGGGCTAATAAAACGCGTAGGAATGACTTTCGATGTGGCTTCTATTATGTTTCGCTTGCATGTAGTAAAAAGGGTATTTTAAAAGAAATAAGAATGGTGACCCAGTTAGGTCGCTTTCCTGACCCATTTCAAAAACCGAGTAAATTTTTTGACCTTTTGACCAATCAACGAAATATTGCTATAAATAATTACTTAACACTATGACTATTCCGAAGTATCTTACACGAATCTTCTTTGTCGGGCTTTTTGTCGTCTTTATCCTTTCTTCAAGTATTGTCGCTTTTGTTACTGATTGGTGGTGGTTTTCCGAGGTTGGCTACACTCAAATTTTTATTAAGTCCTTGCTCGCTAAAATAGCGTTGTTTTCGGCAGTGGGAATTTTTGCCGCGGTTTTTTTACTCGCCAACTTCTTTTTGGCGATTCGCTCGAAAATCTCTTGGACTGCAATATTACCGGCGGCGTTTATCGGCCGGCCGGTGAGTTTTGACAATCGCATTGTTAAAAAATTGGCCGTTATGTTAAGCGTGATAATCGCGCTCTTTTTCGGACTTGTGGCGGCGGCCAATTGGCAGGAGGTCTTAAAATTTATTTCAGGCGCGACTTTTGGCGCGACAGACCCTATCTTTAATAAAGACATCGGATTTTATATTTTCTCTCTCCCCGTTTTGCAAGCGAGTCTTGGTCTCGCGGAAACACTCGTTATTTTGGCGCTGATAGGATGTGCGATTATATATTTTTTGCGGGGCAGCCTTTATGTCGCGAACCTTCGATTACTTAAGCAAATGCAAATAGAACGCTCGGCAAGAATCCATCTTGGCGTCTTACTCGCAATTTTTCTGGCAACCATTGCCGCAGGGGTTTACCTTTCTCGTTTCACACTGCTGACGAGTCAGGATGGTTTAGTATTTGGCGCGACCTACACAGACGCAACCGTGAAAATATTCATGCTTTGGCTCTCAATGGTTGCTGCCGTGCTCGCGGCTGTCTCGGCCGTTTTTTGGGCATGGAAGGGAAAGTTGTCGCCGCTTGTCGGAGCAATCTTTCTTTATGTTGTCGTGGGACTCGCCGGAACAGTTATTCCGTCTCTTGTCCAAAAACTGGTAGTTGCCCCCAACGAGCTCGTGAAGGAAACGCCGTTTATTAAGTATAATATCGCCGCCACCCGTCAGGCGTTTGCCCTTGATAAAATTGAGGAACGGGAAATCTCGGGAGATAAGCCCATCACCGCGGCTGATATCTCTGCCAATAATCTCACGGTTAAAAATGTGCGGCTCTGGGACAGAAAACCGCTTTTATCGACTTTTTCGCAGATACAAGAAATCAGAACCTATTACGAGTTTGCCGAAGTTGATAATGACCGCTATATCATAGACGGAGAAATTCGCCAGATTATGCTTTCCCCGCGGGAGTTGGCGTCGGCCAGCTTGCCGAATAGAAACTGGATTAATGAACGGCTGACGTTTACGCACGGCTATGGCGTAGCGGCTGGGCCAGTAAATCAAGTTACCCCAGAAGGTCTGCCGGTTTTATTCATTAAAGATTTACCGCCAAAATCGGATGTGAAAGAGTTTGAGATTTCGCGCCCGGAGATTTACTTCGGCGAACTTTCAAATGACTATGTCATTACAAAAACAAAATCTCTCGAGTTTGACTATCCAAAAGGCGAAGAAAATGTCTACGCAACATACAATGGCACTGGAGGAGTAGAGATGGACTCTTTTATAAAACGTGTCTTTTACGCAATAAAATTCCAATCGCTTAAACTGCTTTTATCCAACGACATAACCAGTGAAAGTCGTATTATGTATTACCGCACTATTGCCGAAAGAATCGCCAAAATCGCGCCGTTTCTGCTCTTTGACCGAGACCCTTATATCGTTATTGCCGATGGCAAAGTGTATTGGATTGCCGATGCCTACACCGTGAGTGACCGTTATCCATATTCGGAACCTATGCGGGTAAATGGCAGAAACATAAACTACATCAGAAACTCGGTAAAAGTAGTGGTTGACGCGTATAACGGCAGTATTGTCTTTTATCAGGTGGACTCCGAGGACCCGATTTTAAAAACATACGCCGCGATTTTCCCCGGAACATTCCGTCCGATGTCAGAAATGCCAAAAGGCCTTGTTTCTCATTTACGTTATCCAGAAGATATTTTTACCCTGCAGACTGCCGCATATTCGGTCTACCACATGGATGACCCGCAGATTTTTTACAACAAAGAAGACCAGTGGGAAATTCCGGCCATCGCGTCAGAAGGAGAAGGCCTGCCTGCCGGTCAGGCAGGGGCGTTGTCAGGCGCGATTCCACCGATGCAACCAAGACATATTATTATGAAATTGCCGCGAGAAAAGAAAGAGGAATATGTTTTGATGTTGCCTTTTACTCCTCGCGCGAAAGACAACCTGTCCGCCTGGATGGTCGCCCGTAACGATGGAGAAAGCTACGGCAAGTTGTTGGTCTATCGTTTTCCTAAAGACAAGCTTGTGTTCGGACCAAAACAGATTATAGGCAGAATTAATCAATATCCGGAAATTAGTCAGCAAATCTCGCTGTGGAGCCAAGGCGGGTCGCAAGTAATTCAAGGGTCGCTTTTAGTTATTCCAATTGAGGAATCGCTCTTGTATGTGCGCCCGCTCTATCTCAAGGCCGCGACCGGAAAGATTCCCGAGTTAAAACGGGTGGTTGTGGCGTATGAAAATAAAATTGCCATGGAAGAGACGCTAGAAGAGGGGCTAATGAAAATCTTTGGCGGCGGAACAGGAGTAAGACCGCAGGGGCCTGCGACGGCAAGACAGCAAGTGGCACCCTCTCAAGATATTCAAGAGCGCATACGAAGAGCGGCGACCGCGTATGAAGAAGCGCTCCGAGCGCAAAGGGACGGTGATTGGGCGCGCTACGGCGAAGCAATAAGGCGTCTGGGAGAGATTCTTAGACAATAATATCTATTATTGAACCGAGTAATTTTCGTTTAATATTTTTCTCGTTTGCGGCCCTACATATCCGGTCGATTCAATGCCGAGTTTTTGCTGGAATTTTTTTACCGCAGCAACCGTGCATTTTTTAAAACTTCCGGTGATTGGGCAATTGTTTTTCGTGAAGCCTGGCGGGGGATATACGCCTTCCAATATAAGCGCGGCTTGAAGCGAAAGAACGTCCATGTTTCCGACAAGTCCTTCTTCCATATCTCTGTTCCATTGATGGGGCAATAACGTCGTATCCGAAAATTTCGCTGTATCCGTCGAGGTGCTTTCAAAAAAATCTTTTATTCCGGAATACGTTTGAAACGCAAGCTCTTTTAACGCCGCTTGCCGCGTTTCGGGATATAGAAATTGCGGCTCATATATATAGTCATACTCAATAAGCATGCCCGCGGGATTAAGCGAATTGTTCGAGCCGATGGCGATAAGTTCCTGACTTTCCACAATTCCGTTTGATTCCAGGGGCATATCGCTTGGCACCGCGTAAGCGCTGAAGCGATTGAAGATTTTTTGCGCGATGGCCATGCTTGCCTTGGAGTTGGAATATTGTTTTTCAGGAACATAAATCGCGAATCCAGAATATTTTCCTGGCTGGTTCGCGGGACGACCGGGATGGTCATTGAAGTGAATATGAATCACAAGAGCGACATTGTTTTCGTTAGCCCACTTATTGATTCCGTAAAGTTTTATGGCTCCGTTTGGCGAAGCGTCGTTATGCGAGATAGTTTGATTGCGGTCAACGAGTCCGCTGTCAACGGAGGTCTTCATATACAAGCGATATGTTTTCATGAAGCCCTCTATTGACGAACGTTCTTTTTCAAAATACGAGGAAAATTCCGGCGAGTATCCATCTTTGGAATGCGAAAGAATCGCCTCAAATTCTTTATTTTCACCGAAAAATCCGGCGAGATACTCTCCGAGTTCGACGTTAAGGTCGGCTTCTTTTACGTTTTTGAACTGCGTGCCGACTGTGGAGCTCTCGTGTCCTGGCACGATAAGTATCCGTATTTTTTCACCCCCGATTTTCGCCGAAAGATATTCCGTTTTGAGCTGGTTTTCATCAGTGCTGGCCACGAAGAATATCCCTCCCAGATTATTTTTTAAATCATCAATATTAACCAGAGTTTTTACGGAGTCGGAAAATGAAAAGAAAGCAAAGAAAAGTAGGGTAAATAAGAAAAGCGCCAAAAATTTCATCCCCACACCTAATGAGCAATGTTTATTATTTGCGCGACCTGGCGAAAAAGAATTGCGAGGGATTTTAAACTTTGATTCATTTTTTTATCTTACCATACCCTTGTTGCTCATTAGGTGTGGGGATTCATTGCAATTGAGTTAATTATATCCGAAACATGATTTACGGGCAAAATTAAGCATACTGGCGGATTTTAGAAATAGAGGTGTATCATTAAAATATATGCAAGCTTTATTCGTTCATTCTTTGGGCTGGCTCTACAGGAATATCGGCGCGAAGATTTTCTTCATGTTTGATTCCGAGCCGATACACGAATTCGTCCTTAAAATGGGCGAGATAATGGGCAAGATACCCGGTTTGTCCGCATTAACCGGTTTTTTTGTGAAAGTCAGCGATTCCTCATTGAACACGAAAGTTGCCGGTATATTTTTTGAAAATCCGGTCGGTATGTCCGCCGGTTTTGACTACGATGCGCAATTAACGCAGATTCTTCCCGGGTTGGGCGTCGGCTTTGAAAGTGTCGGAACAATAACCAACAAGCCGTATGCCGGAAATCCATATCCGAGAATGAAGCGTCTCGTAAAATCAAAATCATTATTGGTAAACAAGGGCTTCAAGTCAACTGGAATAGATAAAGTTCTTTCGCGCCTCACCGGTTATAAATTCCGCATCCCGGTTGGCATATCAATCGGAAGAACTAATACCAACGAACATAATGGTCACGCCGACGCCATTGCCGACATTCTGGAATCATTCAAAAAGACAGAGGCATCAAAAATTCCATTCTCTTATTTTGAACTGAATATCAGCTGCCCCAATCTCACCAAGGATATTTCTTTTTACGAACCGGAACGCCTGCATCAATTACTTTCGGCAGTATTCTCGCTGAAATTATCTAAACCGCTTTTCATAAAAATGCCGATAATATTGTCGGATGAAAAAACAAAACACCTTTTGGACGTAGTTATGAATTTCCCGGTGGACGCGGTTATTTTAGGAAATCTCCAGCACGACAGGAATAACCCTGCTTTTGATAAAAAAGAAATGGAAGAATTTGGAAAATATAAAGGCAACTGGAGCGGGATGCCGTGCCAAAGCCGTTCAGACGAATTGATTCATCTTACGTATGTGCATACGGGAGGGAAGTTGCCGATTGTCGGTTGCGGAGGAATATTCAACGCCGAAGACGCTTACAGAAAAATAAAACTTGGCGCTTCTTTGGTGCAATCGGCAACGGGTTTTGTGTTCAGCGGCCCACAGCTCGCAGCCGAGCTCTGCGCCGATTTGCCGGCGATGCTCAAGCGGGACGGGTTCAGGAATATCAAGGAAGCTGTCGGAGTTGGTGTCGGATAGTGTATAATTAAATAATGGAAAAATTTCAGATATATTTCTTCACAGGCCTGTTTCTGGCGGTTCTCTTTTTAAGCTTCCAGATTTTCTGGCCGTTTTTGGTTCCTTTGTCCATTGCTGCGACATTGGCCGTTCTATTCCATCCGCTGTATGAACGCATAGTCAGGATGTTCGGGGGACTCAGGGGGTTATCCGCATTTTTAACGGTTGTCTTCGTGGTTTTCATAATAATTCTGCCTTTGATATTTATCGGCAAGACCGTGTTTCAGGAGGCAGTCGGATTTTCGTCACAACTGAGAGACGGCGGAACGGAAAATGTTTCCCAGGCGTTGTCTTCATTGCAGGAAAGAATCGCGGCTTACTTCCCGGGTTTTTCGCTGAATCTCAACGAATATTTGCTGCAAGCCGCCGATTGGCTTTCCAAAAACATAGGAACGATTTTTGCCGGCATAGCGCGCATGACAATTGACCTATTCTTTAATCTCTTCATAGGTTTTATAGCTTTTTATTATTTTTTGAAGGACGGCAAGGAACTTATAAAATCCATTGTCTCGTTAAGTCCTTTGCCGGACAAAAACGATTACGAGATATTGAACAAACTTGAGGGAGCGATAGTTTCGGTCGTCAGGGGTTCGCTTGTCATTGCCGTAATACAGGGAGCTTTGGCCTGGCTTGGACTTCTTATTTTCGGCGTTCCTAATCCGGCATTTCTTGGAGGCGCCGCCGCCATAACATCTTTGATTCCGGGAGCCGGAACCGCGCTGATAATGGTTCCGTCAATTATTTATCTTTTTCTGACGGGACCGGTAGGCAATGCCGTCGGCCTTCTTGTCTGGCAGGTTATTGTTGTCGGCCTCGTTGATAACATGCTTAGCCCAATGCTCATCAGGCGCGGGATGAAAGTGCACCCTCTATTTATTCTTCTTTCGGTTTTCGGCGGACTGATATTTTTCGGTCCGATAGGTTTTCTGCTCGGCCCAGTAGTTTTGAGTTTGCTTTTCGCGATGATTGAGATTTACAAATTTTTGATGAGTTCGGAGAAAAAGAGTTTCTAAACCGATTCATAAAATAATCAATGAAGCCCAGCATAGCCTTACTGCGCGGTATCCGAAAGAGCATTGTTAACAATGATAGATATAAATCAAATGGAGGAGTTTCAAAAAATATTTTAACTGTTAACAACTTATGCGATCGCATAAGTTGTTAACAAATATTTCTAGTACGCGATATTTAAATCGTCAGCAGTCGTTGCAGACATCTCCGATAACTTTCACCCCCACACCCCCAGGGGTGTGGGGGTTTACGTTGCCGGCCGTGAACGGAAGCGGCCTATCCTGCGTGTAAGGAAGTCCATGTGAAATTGCAATTTCCGCTTTCTGCAGTTCCGCACCGATGTCTAAAAGATGGTCCGGTCGGTTGATGAGTTCCAGGTTGGCGATTTGAAGGTTTATCTCAATAGCGGTTTTGCCCTGGATAACCATTAAATCGTCTCCGCTCGGCGTTTTAAAATAAGCGCTGATAATATTGTCTTTGGTGCTTATGACGAAAAGCCCGCGCGGATCGGCGCTCACGCTCGGGTCGAACGGGCCTTGTGGGCCTCGGTCCCATATCGCGCAGCGCACCAGTTTTTTGGCATCATCCCAGTCGGATTCATATATATGAGCCGATTGAGATGTAATCTGAAGATAACCCATTTCAAATCCGGCTTCTTTGGCGATGCGCGCCTGCAGGGCGCGGAGGCCGAAAGCGTTCGGAATAGCTGCTTTGAAAATGTCATGGCTACGCACGGTCACCAGAAAATGCAGTTTTCCGTTGTTTTGTAAAACCTGGATTTGGGTGATGCAAGGAGGTTCTTTAGAGTCCTTGTCTATGGAGGGAACCATTGTGGTCGCTGTGGCGCGCCGTGTGTCCGGCGACAATTTCAATTCTTTCAAAATAACTTCTTCTATCTGGTCTATTGGCCCATTGGGATTCGGATAGCGCATCAGGCGGTTTCCGTATGTGTAACTGACGCCTCCCGGCGATTCAGGTGAAAGAAAAATGGAACGGTAGTGTTCAATTGCTTCTTTATTTAAGCTGGTTGTCTTTTTTAATCCCTCCGGCCAGTCCACATTCATATTCGGATTTTCCAGGTCTTCGTTTTCCACAACCCAGGTGACGCCGATAAGTTCACGTTGCTTGCTTCCGTATTGCGTTCCTTTTACGGTGCCATAGCGCATGATGCGGTCCACGACGCGAGTCCAAGCGTCAATGACGGTTTTTCCGCGAACGAGAAATCCGGCTTTCTCCGAAGGAAATGTCTCCACTTCTTCCGGAATAGCGTCCGCGAAGCGCACCGGTTCCATGTAGGGAGACGCGTTTTCTTCCGGAAATTGTTTTACTTCGTTATTCAAGTCCGAGCTCAAAACTTCTTTCAGTTTCACATTTTCTCTTATGGAATTGACTATATTGTGGTCAATTTCTTTTTCCAGCTTAAAATCGGTTCCTGGAATCTCGCGCTTGTCGTTTATTCCGTGCTCCCAGATTTTCATTAACACTTCCTTGCCGGAAATTCCGAAAGGACTGCAGGAAAGCGTGCCGTGGTTCCAAAGATACAAACTTCTTATCTGCGGGTTGAGGGCGAGATTGCGGAGAATTATGTTGACGCCCTGTCTGCTGTATAAAGTGCCAACAATTGCGGAACGTTTTAAGAGGTCGGGACATTCCCTGATGGCGCGCTCCGGCTCGTTCCAGACGGTGCAGAAGCCGACGCTTTTTCCTTCGCCCAAATAGACCCTGTATTTATCCGGCTGGTACAGATTTTCGAAAGATATCATTGGGAATATTATAATCGGCAGCGAGGCGGATGTAAAAGCGGGAAGTGCTTTTATTTCCACCGAGCGAACCGATTAATGAAATCTAGCAGATTTCATATAGCCGAGAGTCGCCATGTTTGGAAATCTTACTTGCAATTTGTTTCAGAATTGAGGCATAATTAAAACAATGAACTACGAAACAATACCGCTGCCCGAAATAGTTTCCAAAACAGCAGCTACGCTGAAAGAAAGGAATTTTGACGCAATAGTCGTCAATACGAAAGAAGAGGCCTTGGAAAAAGTGAAGTCGCTCATTCCGGCCGGGGCTCCCGTGATGAACGGCAGCTCAACCACGCTTGAGCAGATAGGATTTGTTGATTATCTCAAATCCGGGAAAAGCGGGTGGAGTAATCTCCATGATGCGATTCTAGCTGAAAAAGACCAACAGAAGCAGGCCGAATTAAGGAAGCAGAGCATATTGGCTCAGTATTTTCTTGGCAGCGTCCAGGCGATAACTGAAAGCGGGCAGTTGCTCATTGCTTCGGCCTCTGGCAGTCAGTTGGCGTCCTACGTTTTCTCGGCCGACAACGTTATTTTCGTGGCCAGCACTAATAAAATTATTCCGACAATTGAAGACGCTTATACCCGTCTTAAAGAATATGTTTTTCCGCTTGAGAACGAGAGAATGAAAACCGTCGGATATCCCGGCAGCGTTATCGGCAAAGTTTTGATTTTTGAACGCGAAATAAATCCTGCCAGAAAGATAACGATAATTCTGGTTAACGAAAAATTGGGATATTAAGTGGTTTTTTGTTGATCGTCTTCTAACCAATAGCTTGGAATCGTTTTCCGACCAATTGCATGGGCACCTGCAATGATATGCCCATATGCAACCTCTGATAATTGTAGTATTGCAAATATTTCTTCAGCACACAAT
>Ga0082335_1001208_pt1 | contig 57339 bp, 55 predicted proteins | sample Subgrocontami58m_FD_72375 | JGI IMG/M metagenome (GOLD analysis project Ga0082335, IMG submission 72375) | Subsurface groundwater microbial communities from S. Glens Falls, New York, USA - GMW37 contaminated, 5.8 m (SPADES assembly) (version 2) ... | reverse complement strand
GAGGCAACGAACCATAAAGGACGCTTAAAAGCTTATGCAAAGCAGGAGGGGGTCTCCAAATAGCCTTTACGCTGCTTGCGTGAGCCTGCTTTGCATAACAATTTCCTTGGCATAACATCGCTTATGCAAAGCTTTGCATAAGGCATGATAGACGGCATTGACGAGGGCCTCTTCCAGGGCCTCGAAAGGGTAGTTGAAGAAACGTTCCGCCTCGGGTTTCCCTCGCTGCTTGACGACGATCTCCTCGACCAGCGTGGCATTGATGTAAGCGAGGGCCTCCTTGATCATGCGGTTCAGAGGTCCCTTGAAGATCTTTTCGGTGAAGACATCCCCTCCCGGTCCTTCGGGAAACTGGACAACGTCGATCTGCGTCTGGGGAAAGAAGCGGGGCGGGTCTTCGTTGAAAAAAAGCAGGCCCACGTTGAGAGGCCTGAGCATTTCCTCGGGACCGGCAACGATGTGCATCTGCCGGCAGAGTTGGGCGAAATCCATGTCCTTTGCATCGTCATAGAGCTTGCTGCCCACTTCTCGCAGGAATTCCCGGATGAGCGCCATATCCAGGTCGTCGAGGGAGGCCTGGTTGGCGATCCGGTCGTCGAAGGGAACCGTGGCTGCCAGGCTGAGGAGCTCGATTTCGTCATGATGGGTTGCCCGGACAGTAGCGGAGGCCTTGCGGATGTAATAGGCGAATTCCTTGCTTTTGCTGGCCAGGGATACGGGCGCTTTGTAGGGACGGGTTTGTCCGCCCGGCGCCCAGAGTACCAGGACATGGCGCTCCTGGATCACATAGGGGGCGATAACCGGATGATAGGCTGGTTGAATGCGGTATCCCAGGGCAAGGATTTCCTTTTGCAGCCCGTCGAGTTTGTTCGCAGGAATGCCGGCAGGTGGCAGGATGGGACGGCCATCCTTTTCCTCGATGCCGATAAACAGGTAGCCGCCGCCGAGGTTGTGAAAGTCATTGGCAAAAGCGCACAGCGTATGAAGAACGGCTTCCGGATTCCATCCCTTCTTGAATTCCAGACGTTCCCACTCGACGCTGCGGCCCTTGAGCGCGTCATCGATGTTAATCGGCAGGCGCATTCCCTATGTCCTTTCCTCAGTTCCGGTGTGACAAACAATAGGAAATAAGGGTACATAAGTCAATGAGAATTCAACTAGGGGGGAACCCTTTAACTCAGGTGGCCACAAATGCATATGCACAGTTATATTGGATATGTCATTGCCTTAGAAGCGGTGGATGACCAGCATCTCATCTGGATGCAGAGGGGCACTGAAGAAGTCTTTTAGTAGCGTTGCACTTTGTTATATAAGCCCGGCCAGGAATCTTCCCGCAGAAATAATCCTTCCTCCTTTCTCCAGCAGGTCTACCTTATCTTTTTTTACGACCTGATAAATATAGGGAATTGACAGCCTGTCCATGAAGTACAAGAGGTTCGGGGATAAAATAGTATCATTTAGCTTAACTTCGACGGCAAACCATGGTCTGCCGTCAAATGTCACGAGAAAGTCTACTTCCCGTTTATCCACATCCCTTAGATATGACAGTTCCGTCCGGTAGCCCTCATGATCGGTGATAAAATGCACGAACTTCAGAAGGTGTGAGGCTATCAGGTTCTCGAAACGGCTTGCTTCATCTTCCACCTCTGACCAGTCCCAGAGATAAAGTTTCGGCTCTTTTTTAAGCGAACGGATTTTCTTTGACGAGTAAGGGTAGATCCGGAAGTGATAATAGAATGCTTCCAGAATATCCATCCAGTGAGTAACCGCGCGGTGGCTAACTTCAAGGTCTTCCCGGATGGAGTTGAGCGACAGGCGCGAGCCAACCTTTTGGGGGAGAATATCGCTGAGGAGCTTCATGTTTCCGATATCCCGAATTGCCTCTATATCTAAGATGTCTTCCCGGAACATCCTTTCGATTTTCTCATTATGCCAACGTCTGAGCTGCCGCATGCTCTGTTTGGTGAATGGTTCGGGAAAACCTCCGAAGAGATCAAGTGCTTCCAGGGTATCTTGGTGAGGATCCCGATCCATAGTTAACTCGCTGAAAACTGAGGGAATATCGAAAATACCCTCCATTTCGGCCAGAGTGAAGGGGTGCAGTCGGTAGTAATGATACCTTCCCTGCAGAGAATCGCCGCCTCTCCGGTAAAGGTCAAGCCGTGCGCTGCCCGTAACGATGAACTTGAAGGTCTCTTTATGTTTGTCGTATTCTCCCTTGATGAGCCCCTTCCACTGCCTGTACTTGTGAATCTCATCAAATATGAGGAGTTCTGCATCACCTGGCCAGTTTGCGGCCATGATCGTCTTTCTGTCGGCCCGGTTGTCCCAATTGAAGTAAGCAGGATTTTTGAAGTGAGTTCCCACAAAACTCCGGCAGAGGGTAGTCTTTCCCACTTGGCGCGGTCCGCCTAGAAATACCATTTTTTCTTTCAGATCATCCAAAATGGACTGTGTAAGGTATCGTTCCTTCAACATGTACGTATTATACATAACTTTTGTGTGAAAGCAAAATAATTAGCGTATAATTTTGCTTTCAGGAGAAAATGTTAGGCAAGCGCCTAATTGAACCACCGATCCACATCTCCTTCAAAATTGGCCACGGGCAACTATTCTTGTCGACCGAGGAAGCGACTGTTCTTCGTGATGTTTCCATTTATGCTATCTGATCATAGATGGGTGTCCCGTTGGGTGTCCTTTCTTTTGAAAGGAGGGTAAAAGCCCTTTGCGGGGATAAAGCTTCCCGTGCCCGACCATAGCCTCATACCCCAACAACTTAAGGAAATCACTTGATCAAAGATGAATGATTGCCCTAAAGCATAATTTCCTGTAACAGAGAGGGCACAGTAACCTGACAGGGATCCACCCTCTTGAAGTTAAATCCTTATTAGCTGTTATCCTGCCAGTGAGGGGAGGCATGCATGAGTGAGCAAACTATGAGCAATACCGAACAGGTCGAAGAGATCTTGGCCTTAAGACAGAGAATTCGCGACCTGGAACAAGCGGCAGCGGAGCGTAAGTTTACCGATTTGGCAGGGCGAGAAAGTGGGGGACTATATCGTTCTTTGTTCGAGCACATGCTGAATGGATTTGCCTATTGCCGGATGCTTTTCGAGCAAGGAAAACCGCAAGATTTCATCTATCTCAGCGTTAATAGTGCTTTTGAGTCATTGACAGGTTTAAAAAACGTGGTGGGGAAAAAAGTATCTGAAGTCATTCCCGGTATATGCGCATCGGACACGGGGTTGTTCGAAATCTATGGCCGGGTGGCTTTGACTGGCAAACCCGAGACGTTTGAACTGTATGTCGAGGCGCTGAAGATGTGGTTCTTAGTTTCGGTTTACAGCCCGGAAAAGGAATTCTTTGTGGCCCTATTTGATGTCATTACGGAGCGGAAGCTGGCGCAGGAGGCGCTGCAACGAGCCCACGATGTGCTGGAGCAGCGTGTGGTTCAGCGGACGGAGGAGTGGCGGCTGGTCAATGAGGAGCTACGGAAGGAGATCACCGAACACAAGCAGGCGAAGGCGGTTCTCAAGGAGACGGAGCGCCAATTCCGCAATTTGGCAGAGCAGTCGCTTATTGGAGTATGTATAGTTCAGGATGGTATATTTAAATATGTTAATGCCAAGTATGCAGATATCCATGGATATACAGTCGATGAATTATTGGATGATTTTCCTTCTTTGAACCTTATGCATCCGGATTACCGGCAGGGGGCGTACGAACGGCGCATGAAACGTTTTGCCGGTGAGCTGCTGGATGAGCCAAACGAGATAAAAAAAATAAAGAAAAATGGTGAAATAATAGACGTGGAGACTTACGGTACCATCGAATCTTTCCAAGGAAAACCGGCAAGATTCGGTTTCACCTTAGACATCACCGAACGGAAACTGGCAAACGAGGCATTACGGGAATCGGAAGAACGATACCGTTCTTTGGCATCCACGGTGGATTTGTTGCTTCTTGTAGACAGGAACAGCCAATATCTGTTCGCGAACGAAAATTATCTGGCTTACTATCGCCCCAAGAGAGATTCCGTTATCGGTAGAAAATATGCCGACTTACATGGTGAAGAGGCCTCCATAATATTTGCCGATGCTGTTAAATGCGTCTTTGAAACAGGTAATGCCTATCAGGACGAATGGCATGGTACCATGAGCCGCCGCTACTGGCTCAGAACTTTCAGCCCCGTTAAGAACGCCGCGGGAAACATAACTGCCGTACTAGTCGCCGCAAAAGACATCCATGATCGCAAGCTTGCGGAAGAGAAAGTCCGGGTTTCACTAAAGGAGAAGGAACTCCTGCTCCGGGAAGTCCATCACCGGGTGAAGAACAACATGCAGGTGATATCCAGCCTTCTCAATCTTCAGGCATCGTCAAAGGGAACTCCGGAAATGATGGAAATGTTCCATAAGAGTCAGAGAAGAATTCAATCAATGGCACTAGTCCATGCCCAACTCTATGAGTCTAAGGATTTCGCGAGAATCAACCTGGCCGGTTATGCGAGAGCCCTGTCACAGGAGTTAATGCAATCCTACGCACTCCATCCGGCAAGCATAGATCTGCTTATCCAAGCCGATGATGTTTATACTGATATTAACAAGGCAATCCCTTGTGGATTGATTCTGAATGAATTAATTTCCAATGCGCTAAAACATGCTTTTGCCGCAGAGGAATCAGGCCAATTACGGATCATGGTCGGCGAAACGGAAAATAGGGAAATAGAGATCGTGGTGCGTGATAATGGCTTGGGTCTACCGGACGATTTTGCTTCCCGCCAGCCACGAGGTATTGGCTTATATCTGGTGAATGGGCTGGTAAAAAATCAGCTTGGCGGTCAAATGGAGGTTATACAAGATCATGGAACAGAATTCCGTATTAAATTTCCCGCAGGACTTGCGGGAGAAGGAAAAAGGGATTTACATGGGTTTAAAAGTGTAATAGAATAACAAAATAAGGCGTTTCGGCGATCTTTCACGCCTGTAACCGGGGTGCGACTCCCCGGGGGTACGCCATTCATAAATCAAAAGAGGTTGGAAAAATGTCTATCCGTCTGGTCGTCACCATCACTGCCGCCCCGGGCAAAGGAAGCGAGTTAGCGAAAGCATACGGGAGCCGTTGCGCCGAAATACAGCAAGAGCCTGGCTGCGAACAGTTCGAGGCCTTCCTGAGCGCCGTCAATCCCGACAAAGTGGTGCTCCTGGAACGCTGGACAGACCAGGCAGCCCTCGATGCCCACTCCAAGGTCAATGCCACGCGTGCCCCCCTGGCCCCGGAACTGCGCGCCGGCGGCCAGAGCGAACGCGAGGACTACGAATACCACCGCACACGCTAAACAAGGCACCGCCTCAGAGGTGCAGCGACCTTCCGGCGGACTTTGCTTCATAAACCCTCGGTGTTGACCTGTCGTGCAACGTCGCTTCCGGCCTGATAAGCAACACCGGTATCCGCGACTCGTTCACAACCTTTGCTGCCACGCTGCCTAAGAAAAGCTTCTTCATGCCCGTATAGCCATGGGTCGCCATGACAATCAGGTCGGCATCAATTTCCTCAGCAAAGTCAGCAATATATTTAGCGGCAGTACTGTTTTCGACGACCACTGTTTCGGCTTTAATCCCCTCTGAGCTTAGCTGGGCTTCCACGCGTCCGAGATAGTTGTGATATTTATCGAGTTTGGTGTGCCGTAATTCCTGAAAATCAAAACCCGGCGCAATGCCGCTTTCCGAAAAAGCAAAGTCGGCAATCGGGAGCTTAACCTCGGCGATGCTCAAGAGAATAACCTCCCCGATACTGCCTTCCCGGGCCATGTTTATTACGGTAGCTAAGGCGCATTCCGCCAATCTCGAACCGTCAAGCGGTACTAAAACCTTGGTAAACATAGGCGTTCACTCCTTTCTGATTTTATTGGTCTAGAGAAACGTTAACCATCCTGGACTGAGGACTTTTTTTGCGTATCCCGGATTGCCATTCTTCCTTGTCCTATGTTTTGCATGAGACATGCCAGAGGCCGGCCCTTTCCCGACTAAAGATAACATCATGATATTATTGTATATTGCAAGAGGGAGCGGCGAGGGGGCTCTTGCGAGCCGCCGGAGTGTATGATTTTCTTATACAACGGGCCAGGGCGCAGGCCCTCACGGGCCTTACGGGAAAGAGCCAGGTAGCCTCAATCAGTGGAAGATTAGCAAGTTAACAGATGTATAAATTTTATTAAGGGCGAGTATAATTTGATAATTTGCTCAAGACAAACTAATCCGCTGCCTTCAAAACCGAGCGCAACATGGTTTCGGCTTCATCTTTTGTCTCCGCTTTGGTGTAGCGTAGCATCAAGAGCAGTAACTGCAGACGCAAATTCTGGTCACGCTCCGTTTCAATGAAATTTCTGAGTGCCTCCTTCACCACGGGATCACCCACTTTCACCCTCAACCCGGCGTACAACTTGAGTATTTTTTCAAGTGTGCAGGCCCTTTTAACCGCCCGTTGATCGCCGCCGCGGACGACGACCCGGCTGAGCCTCCTTAGTTCGGGAATCGTAGGTCTCCTGATCTCGGCTGCTTCCGCCCACTCGATATCCGATATCTTATAACTTCTGGCAATCCCGTCCAACAAGTCAAATACCCGTACGTCAATTTTCATCGTTCATCTCTCTGGCTAAGTAAAATCGCAGCGCCGACTTAGCCGGCACTGTGATTCTGCGTTACGCAGTCGCGTGGAAGTATAATCTATATCTTCGTGACGATGGCGTCAATGGTCCCCCGCAGGTTTTTTTCCAAAAGTGCATGACGCGCCTTCAATTGCCTGTCCGCCTGATGCTTATGCAGAGCTATTTCGATATTGCATTGCAATTCACTGTCCTCGAAGGGTTTCACGAGATAACTGAACGGCTTGGTCAGCTTGGCCCGTTCGATTAAATCCTGGCACGTATAAGCGGTCAGGTAAATCACCGGAATATCGAACTTTTCAGTAATCTGGTTGGCGGTTTCGATCCCGTCCATCTCCCCTTGCAACACGATATCCATGATGACCAGGTCGGGTTTTTCTTCTTCTATCCTCCGGATCGCCTCAGTCCCCGAGGACAGAGGCGGTGGAACTTCATAACCGAGTTTCTGCAGATTCCGGCAGATCTGATCGGCCACGATCCATTCGTCTTCGACAACCATAATTTTTGCTCTGTTCATGACTTTTTCTCCTCCTCTTCCTTGGATCATAAGGGGAATTTAATGCGAAATTCCGTACCGCGCTTTCTAAGAACGGTCATCTCCCCATGCAGCTGATTTTGCACCAATCCGTGCACCAGATATAAACCGGCCGACAGCGTGGTGTGGGGATCGATCTCCTGCGGCAAGCCTTGGCCGTTGTCACGCACGATAATCTCCGCCTCGTTCTTCGCCGTCTTCCGCAGCACGATCTCGATTTCTCCCGGCCCCCCGCCGGGGAAGGCATGCTTGAGCGCATTGGATAACATTTCGTTCATTATTAATCCACAGGGGATCGCCTTGTCAATACCAAGATGAACGCCATCCGATTCTATGGCCATCTCGATCTTGCTTAAATTGGTCCGGTAAAAGCTGGCCAGCTCTTCCGCCATATCCCGCACATAATCGCTAAAATTGACATTGGACAGGTCATCGGACATGTAGAGTTTCTCATGAATCAGGGCCATGGCTCTGATTTTGTTCCGGCTTTCCTTCAACCTGAGCGCGACCTCCGGATTTTCCGTCGAGGAAGCCTGGAGGTCGAGCAGACCGGAAATGACCTGGATATTGTTTTTCACCCGGTGATGGACTTCCTTTAGCAGGAGTTCTTTTTCCTGAAGGGAGCGGGCTATTTTTTCATCCGCCCGCACATGTTCGGTAATATCCGTTACCGTTCCCAGTCTGCGCAGCGGCTTGCCCTCGGCATCCCACTGGATCACCCGCCCCCGGGACCGCACCCATATCCAAGCCCCGGACCGGGTCCTCTTCCGATAGACAAATCTGTTGACGGTCTGAGTGTCCGCCAGGTAGTCTTGCAGGGCCGCTTCTACAAATTTGCGGTCCTCCGGATGGACCCTCGCCAACCACTTGTCCCGTGTTTCCTGAAAACCCTCCGGATCATAGCCCAGCATGGTGGCATATTCCGGGGAAACCGTAACTTCGCCGGTCTGCATGTTCACATCAAACATCGCCTGATTAGCCGCCGAGAGAGCCAGGCGGAGTCGCTCTTCGCTTTCCCGCAGCGTTTCTTCCATCTGCCGGCGGGTGGTGATATCGAAGGCCGTTTCCAATCTCACCAGGCGCCCGTCCGTCCAGGGTATCGCCCGGTCGTGGATGTGATACCAATGTCGGTTTATTGTGTTCTGAAATTCCCACTGGTACAAACCCGTGGGCTTGCCGGCGGCATCGAGCAAGTGCTCATTCGTACAGAAAGCGCAGGGACCTGTTTGCCCGGCTTGCAGGCTCTGCCAGCATAACTTCCCGGTGACCTCGCCAAAGACCCTGGCGCCGTAGCGATTGACAAAGAGTATTTCATGGGTGGCGAAATCGGCGACGTACACCAGGGCCCCGAGGCCGTCCAAAACGGTAAGCAGTCTTTCATGGGCACATTTCCAATTTTCTTCGGCAATCTTCAGGGTGGTAATATCCCGGCTTCTTTGGGACACCCCGATGATTTCGCCGTTCTCCTTCCGGATCGGGCCATGGAATATTTCATAGTACCGCTTGGCGCCCTCTTCCCTTATTTCGATCACCTGGGACAAATCTTCCCCTTGGGCGGCCCGCGCAAATTGTTCGAGGATGGACTTCCGCACCTCCGGCAGACGCGCGAGGGCCACGGGCAGTTGCATCCCCGGGGTAATATCGGTCTGAAAAAGGCTCTGCATCCAGGTCTTGTAGGACGGATTTAGAAAAAGGCAGGTAGCATCCGGGGTGAAGGCGGCAATGGCCGTGGTGGTGCCAAAGTTGTTGGTCTTCAGAAAATAGTAATGGTCAAAGGGTTCTTCAGACATCCAGAGGATAGCCTTCCACTACTGTGCCTTGTTATGCCGCTTGATGAGCAACTTGTCGATCCGGTTCCCGTCCAGGTCGAGGATCTCAAATTCAAAGTCACGCCAGCTAAACTTCTCACCGGGGTGGGGGATGCGCTTGAGGATGTTGATGGCTAATCCCGCCAGGGTGTCGAATTTTATTTTACCTTTATCGAAACCCTTGACGTCGAATTCATAGGCGAATTCATAGAACGACATTTGCCCGTCGGCCAGCCAGCTGCCGTCATCACGCTGAATGATCTTCGGCTCATCAGGGCTGGGTTCATTGAAGTCGCCCACCAGGGCCTCCAGGATATCATTCAGGGTTACCATCCCGACGGTGGAGCCATACTCGTCCACGACCAGGCCGTAGCGGATCTTGTTCCGTTTGAAGAGTTCGAGCGTCTCATAGGCCGTGAGCGTTTCCAGGACAAAATGCGCCGGTTTTCTCTGGTCGACGATCTTGAAATCGACCTGGCACATGTTGCCCAGGAAAAGGTCCTTGATGAAAACGACGCCCAACACCTTATCCAGGTCGCCATCGCAAACGGGATAAACGGAATGGAGCTCCGTGCGCACCCTTTCCCGGTGGTGTTCCTCGGAATCATTGATATCGAGCCAGGAGATGTCGGAATGGTGGGTCATCAGGGAACTGATCTTCTGGTCGCCCAAATGAAAGACCCGCTCCACAATATCCTGTTCGATTTCCTGGACTTCGCCGCCTTCCGTGCCTTCCTGGACCATTGCCTTGATCTCTTCTTCCGTCACGCGTGAGTAGACCGAAGGCTTGATGCCGAGCAGGTGGATCAGCCCATCGCCGCAGCGGGTCAGAAGCCAGGTGAAGGGATGGGTGAGGTAGGCCAGGATCAGCAGGGGACCAATCATGGTCTTGGCGATCCCTTCCGGGTTCGTCAGCCCGATGCGCTTGGGCACCAGCTCGCCGATCAGCAAAGAAACAAAAGTAGCCAGGAGCACGACCAAAGTCAGGACCAGGGGCCGGCCGTAGGTCAGATTTACTCCCAGGCCGGCCAGCAGCGTCCCCAGGCCGCTGGCAATATCTTCGCTGTAAACGCCCGTCATAATGCCGATCAGGGTAATCACGATCTGCACGGTGGAGAGGATCCGGGAGGGCGCCGTGGCGTTTTCGAAGGCCAGGCGCGCCACTTTGTCGCCCCGCTGCGCATCGGTTTCGAGCCGTGTTTTGCGGGCGGAAACCAGGGCGATTTCCGCCATGGCCATCACACCGTTCATAAGAACCAGTATGAATAAGACAAAGATTGCTGAAATCATAGAGATATTAAATCATTTAGCGCGGTCTTTGTCAATCCCTAATCCCCTCTTGGGCCAGGAAGTCGAGGAGCTGCTGCACGGTCCGTATTTCTTCCAGTTGCTCCTCCGCGAATTTCACGGCTTTCCCCTCTTTGCTGAACTCATCCTCGAGGGCCGCCATCAGATTCACCAGGTCCAGGGAGTCGGCGCCCAAGTCCTCCACCAGGGACGCCTGGGCCACGATCGTTTTTTCGTTTACGGCAATAACACCCACCATGACGCGTTTTACTCTTTCAAAGACTGTTTCCACTTTCAGACTCCTTTTCCAGCTCCCGGATCATTTCCAGGAGGTGCGTCGGCTCAAAGAAGGAGACATGGGCATCGACGTAACGCCCGGCCTCCTCATTCCAGGTCCCGTCGAATGCGGCATGGACCCGGTCATAGACCTCCTTGACGGTTTTACTCATCACGGAATACCTTTTCGTCTCGCCGGCAGCTTCCATCTCCTTGTTCAGCACCGCCACCAGTCCATCCATGCCCGAGAGGCTCCCCACCAGGTGCAGCTCGGCCTGCTCCCGGCCCACGAGCGCGGGGGCGTAGGGCAGGTAGATGAGACCGCCCGGCGCTTCTTCCTGTTTCTGGACACCGGTCTGGTGCAGGCCGGCCTGGGTGGTGAAGATGCGTCGGCCGATGATCGGCGCCTTCGAAGAGACGGGGTAGACCTCGGCTTCCATCAGTTCCGCGATCTCCGTGAGGACGGGAAGGTTCAGCCCCGGATCTCCGTAAAGGCGGATCAGGGCGGCCACCATTTGTTCGAGCGGTGTATTGCCCGTCCGTTCTCCCAGGCCGGCAAAGGAGGTGTTGACCCGGTTGCAGCCATAGAGCCAGGCGGCCATGGAATTGGCAGTGGCCAGGCCAAAATCGTTATGGCCATGGAATTCCAGCTCCGCATCGGTCTCGGCATAGAGGCGCGCGATCAGTTGGGGGATCCCGGCGGGCGCCGCGGCATGGGGGTCCGGTGTACCCCAGCCCATGGTATCGCAGACGCGGAAATAGGCAAGCCCTCCGGTCTCCTCCATCACCCGGTTTATGAAGGGGATGACCCAGCCCTCAATATCGGCTTTGGTAGCATCCTCAAGATGCACCCGGGGACGGAGGCCCTTTTCTACGGCCGTCATGATCGGTCCCAGGTAGCTCTCGACAGCCCCTTCCTTGGAACGGAGACGCAGCTTGTCGAAGATGTGATGATCCGAGGCCGAGGCGAGCATCCCGGTCTCCTTGATGCGGCCCTGGGAAAGATCGACCAGGGACCGGATATCCTTGGGATTGGCCCGGGTCCAGGTAGTTACCCGGGGAAAATCGTAACCCCGTTCGAGCATTTTTTCCAGCACCCAGAGGTCCCGTTTCTGGTAAATGAAGATCTCGACGTTCTCGATACGACCCGTCCCGTTGTCGAGCTTGTGGAGCAGGTCGAAGTAGCGGAGCTTGGCCTCATGGGGAAAGAGGGCCACCAGGGGATCCTGGGTCCCATCCCGCAGGGTGGTGTCGGTGATCCGTTTGGGATGGCTCCGGGAGGATTCCGGAGGAATGGCGGCCGGCGGCAGAGGCGGTTTCAGCTGAGCCGGGGGAAATTTGCCCTCGTAGTTGTAGTAGACGCGATTGTTATTGACTGTCACCTTTGCCATTCCTTCCTCCTCACCACCCGCCGCGCATTGTCAAATTAGCCTATGAACCACCGAGAACACAGAGGTGCTCTCGGTGCGCTCTGTGGTTCCTTGTTGCATCCTCTTATCGCCGGGGCATACTCCCCCGACCAGACTTCAATCCTCTTCCAAGGTGCTCGTATCGCCCTCGGGAAGGCCGAGTTCGCGCGCCTTGAGCAGCCGGCGCATGATCTTGCCGCTCCTGGTCTTGGGCAGCGAGGGCAGAAAATCAATCTCCCGGGGCGCCACCGCCGCGGCCAGCTTTTTCCGGGCAAAGGCCATGATATCCCGGCGCAGCTCCTCGGTGGGCTCATAGCCGTCGCGCAAGGCAACGAAGGCCTTGACCACCTCCATGGCGATCGGGTCGGGCTTGCCGATGACCCCCGCCTCCACCACGGCGGGGTGCTCGATCAGCACGCTTTCCACCTCGAAGGGCCCGACAAGGTGGCCGGCGGAGTTGATCACGTCATCGGAGCGCCCCACAAACCAGACATAGCCGTCTTGATCCATGCGGGCCCGGTCGCCCGTGATGTACCAGCCTTTGCGGAAGCGTGAGTTGTACAAATCCGTATTGTTCCAGTAGGTGCGGAACATGGATGGCCAGCCCGGACGGATGGCCAGATTACCCTCGACGCCGGCGGGAGCCCGTTCATAGCCGTCGTCCAGGATCGCCGCCTCGATCCCGGGGATGGGCCGGCCCATCGAGCCGGGGCGGACATCCATGGCCGGGAGATTGGCGATCAGCATGGCGCCGGTCTCGGTCTGCCACCAGTTGTCATGGATCGCCTGGTGGAAGACCTTGAGACCCCAAACGATGGCCTCGGGGTTCAAGGGTTCGCCCACACTGTTGATGTGCCGCAGGCTCGAGAGGTCATACCGCCCGGGGACCTCCTCGCCCGCCTTCATGAGCATGCGGATCGCCGTCGGGGCCGTGTACCAGACCGTGACCCCGTATCGCTGAATCAGTTCATACCAGGCAGCGGCTTTGAAGCCGCCTTCATAGATCAGCTGGGTGACGCCATTGCTCCAGGGGGCGAACATGCCGTAGGAGGTACCGGTGACCCAGCCCGGGTCGGCCGTACACCAGTAAATGTCCTCCTGGTGAAAGTCGAGGACCCATTTGCCCGTGGCATACTGCTGGACCACCGCCTGGTGGCAATGCGCTGCGCCTTTGGGCTTCCCCGTTGTCCCGGAAGTGTAATGCATGACCGAGTAGTCATACATGCTCGTGGGGGTGATCTCCAGTTCCGGCGCAGCCTGTGCCATCAGATCGGCATAATTTAAATCGCCTTTGACAAAGGGCTGGGCATCCCGCTGGTTCTTGTTCACCACGATGATGTGCTCCAGGGCCGGCAGATCGGGGAGAATGTCGGCAATGCGGCGGCGCAGGGCGGGCTGCGTCACCAGGACCCGGGCGCCGCTATCGAAAAGGCGGTCCTTGACGGGATCGGGGCCGAAGGCCGAAAAGAGCGGACCGCAGACCGCACCGACCTTGAGGGTTCCGAAGATGGCGATGTAGAGCTCGGGCACCCGTTCCATGAACATGAAGACCCGGTCCCCTTTTTTGATCCCCAGTCCTTTCAAGACGTTGGCAAATTTGTTGCTTTCCTCCTTGAGGTTGCCGAAGGTGTAGGTCTCTTTTTCCCCCTCCTTGCCCTCCCACAAAAGGGCCGGCCTGTCCTTCCCCGCCCCTTCGGCATGGCGGTCAATGCACTCGTAGGCCATATTGAGAAAGCCCCCGGGAAGCCAGCCCAATTCCTTCTGGATGTCATCCCAAACGGAACCATGCGGTTTCCCCTGGAAATCGACAAGATTGGGCCTTACCTTCATGTCTGCCACGGTCGGTTTTTTGATAGTCTGATAGTCCACGGGCTCCCTCCTCAATCAATAATTAATGTTTTTCTATCCCCCGCCTTGCCGGCGCCGGCATAATAGTGCTAATAAATTTCGACTTTAATAAAGCATTGCCAAAATAGTCAAGTACAAATTTTTCCGCAACCGCTTAGGTCCAGAGGGACCGCGGCACAAATTGGCGAGTTGATACATCAGGACCTGTCAACATGTTTATCCACATCTCGGAGGGGTTCCTGCAGCTGGGCTTTTGACAAAGCGCGCAATTATTGATAGGAACATGCCTGATGGTTTTGTAAATATAAGGTTAGGACGGAGGGACAAGATATGGAAGAACTGCTCCAGGGCGCCATCGATTTTCATCTCCATGCGGCACCGGATCCCTATAAGGCGAGAAGCGCCGATGCCCACCAGGTCGCCCTGGCGGCCAAAGGGGCCGGCATGAAAGCTATCGTGCTTAAATCCCACACTTACCCAACGGCTCCGCTCGCCGCCATTCTCAAAAAAGTCCTGCCGGGCATCGAGGTCATCGGCGGCCTGGCCCTGAACCAGGAAACAGGGGGGATGAACCCGCAGACCATCGAGGTCTCGGTAAAAATGGGGGCGAAAATTATCTGGATGCCGACGCTCTCCGCCCTGGCCGACAGGCGGAGAAAGGGATTGACCGGCGGCATCCCCATTCTGGGCGCGGATCAGCAGGTCCTTCCGGCCGTAAGGGAGGTGCTGGCGCTCGTGAAGCGCCACGGCCTGGTTCTCTGTACGGGGCATCTCATAGCAGAGGAGATTGTCGCCTTGTTTGCCGAGGCGCGGCAGATGCAGATCGGCAAGTTTGTCCTTAACCACCCCTTGAAGGTGTCCGGGACTTCGGTCGACCTGAAGATCCAGAAAGAGCTGGCCGGCCAGGGCGCCTTTATGGAGCATTGTTTCCTGGCCACGACGCCGTCCTCGGGAAATATGGACCCGGCCAGAATCGTCGAGGCCATCAGATTTGTGGGCGTGGAGCATTGTCTGCTCAGCACGGATTATGGCAAAGCCGAGCTGCCCCCGCCCAGGGAGGGGATGCGGGCCATGCTCGCCACCATGGCCCGCGCGGGTCTCTCCCGGGAAGAGCTCCGTATCCTGGTGCAGGAAAATCCGGCCCGGCTTCTCGATCTTTAGTGCGAACTAGTCGATTTTAATCAGCTTCTTCAGCAAAGCGACGTTTTCCGCCGGCTGGTTGATCGCCTCGGTCACCGATTTTTCCACATCCCTGCCAAAACTGGGATCGATGTCCAGCTTCACCCGTTCGGCCTCTTTTAACAGCCCCGGGTTAGTGAGGGCCTTTTTATAGGCCTCGCGCAAAACTTCGAGCCGGGCCGCCGGCACATTCGGGGGGGCCGCCGTCAGACGCCAAAGATCGGCAATGCCGGAAATGAGGTGCAGGAGTTTCTTTCCCCGGTCGGAGGCCTTCAGGTCCGTGGCCAGCGGCACATCAGGGAGCTCCCGATGCTTTTTCGCCCCAAACTGCAAGATGACGGGGCACTTCTCGGACTTGACAAAGGTGGCCAGGCTCCCGTAGGAACCTATTTGACCGTCCACTTCCCCGCGCAACATGGCCATTTCGCCGCCCCGGCCGCCGTATCCGGGGATGGTCTTGAAATTGGCGCCCAGGGCGGCAGCCACAATGATGGTTTCATTGTGGTCGCCGGCGGCGACACCGGAAGTCGCCATCTTGATGGGCTCTTTATGCTCGAGAATGTCTTTGATGGTGCGGAAGGAAGTTTTCGGCGAGACGATGAGCACCCTGTTTTCCGCATTGGCCTTGCCCAGCCAGCTGTATTTTCGCAAATCGAACTTGATGCCCGGCAGACCGATAATCTGGGAATAGATCAGGCCCGTGCTGAAGGTGCCGAGGGTCAGGCCATCGGGCTTCGACAGGTAAAGTTCATTGGCGCCGATGATATGCCCGGCGCCGGGAATATTTCTGATGATGACCGTAGAGCCGGGAATATACTGCTGCATATATTTGCCGATCAGACGGGCATAGACATCATAACCGCCCCCCGGTTGAGTGGCCACGTAATAGGTAATGATCTTGCCTTTAAAAAACCCTGCCTCCGAGGAGGCCGCCGGGAGGTTATCTGTAAAACATAACATTCCCATGGCCAGGATACCCAGAAAAAATCTTGTCTTGGTCACAACCATCTTTTCCTCCTTCCTTGTCACCCTAACCCCGATAACCTAAAGGTCACAGGTAAACGGGATAAGTAAGATTACGAAATTATTTTTTGCCGGAAAAACGCAGAAAATAATTTCTTACTTACTAATCAGTGCTTGACCTTTCTCTGGAGAAAAGCCACCATGCCGCACCTCCTCATTATTGTTCGTTTTTTTACACCAGCAGCCCATCGTTCCGACCTTCCCATAAAAGGAAGGGGGGTGTCAAGGAAAAAAGATCCTCTCTCTGTGAGAAAAACTTAGTGAAATTATAGCGCTTATCCGGTAATATTCGGGCTGACGCATTAGTAAGTTAGACGTGGGTCCCGGTGGAGACCACGTTCGTTAGCGCGCTTATCCCCTTGAGCGGGGTCAGGAAGACCGATGACCGGCGCAACCCGGCGTCGGCGTAACATTACCCAGAAGAAAGGCAAGCAGCCCCATGGAACAAGGCAACACATCGCTCCCTTCCGATTTCATTAGAGATATCATCGAGACCGACCTGAAAACGAACAAGCATGGGGGTCGCGTTGCCACCCGTTTTCCCCCGGAGCCGAACGGCTATCTCCACATCGGCCATGCCAAATCCGTCTGCCTGAATTTCGGCATTGCGGCCCAATACGGAGGCACCTGCAACCTGCGTCTCGATGACACGGACCCCAGCGGGGAAAGCATGGAATATGTGGAATCGATCATCGACGATGTGCGATGGCTGGGCTTTGACTGGGGAGAACGTTTATTTTATGCCTCGGCCTACTATGAGCAACTCTATCAATATGCCCGGCAGTTGATCGGGCAGGGCCAGGCCTTTGTCTGCGACTTGAGCGCCGAGGAGATCCGCGCGCACCGGGGCACCTTAACCGAACCGGGCCGGGAAAGCCCTTACCGCAACCGTTCGATAGAAGAAAATTTGGATCTTTTCCAACGCATGCGGGCCGGGGAATTCGCCGAAGGAGCGCGGGTGCTGCGGGCCAAAATCGACATGGCGTCCCCCAATATCACCCTGCGCGACCCGGTCATTTACCGCATCAAGAGAGAGCGGCACTACCGCACGGGCGATCAGTGGTGCATCTATCCGATGTATGACTTCGCCCACTGCCTCTCCGATTCCCTGGAGCGGATCACCCATTCCATCTGCACCCTGGAATTCGAAAACAACCGGCCTCTCTACGACTGGTTTCTGGAAAAGCTGCACGTGGCTGACCGTCCGCAGCAGATCGAGTTCGCCCGCCTCAATCTGAGCTTCACCGTCTTGAGTAAACGCAAGCTCATCGAATTAGTGGAAAAAGGGATCGTCAGCGGCTGGGATGATCCGCAGATGCCCACCCTGGCCGGCATGCGGCGCCGGGGCTTCACACCCGAGGCGATCCGCGACTTCTGCGAGCGCATCGGGGTCGCCAAGAATGACAGCCTGATCGATGTGGCCCTCCTGGAAAACTGCGTCCGGGCAGACCTCGACGAAAGAACGCCCCGGGTCATGGCCGTTCTCCGGCCGCTGCGCGTCGTCATCGATAACTACCCGGAAGACCGTTTCGAAGAATTCGACTGTCCCTATCATCCGAAAAATGCCGCCATGGGCACCAGGAAAGTCCCTTTCTCCCGGGTCCTGTACATAGAGCGCGATGATTTCCAGGAGAATCCCCCCAAAAAGTTCTACCGGCTGGCAATAGGCCGGGAGGTGCGCCTGCGCTACGGGTACTTTATCAAATGCGTCGGCCTCGTGAAGGATCCGGACTCGGGAGAGGTGCTCGAGGTACACTGCACCTATGATCCCGAGACACGTAGCGGCTTTGCCCCTGATGGCCGCAAGGTAGCGGCCACCATTCATTGGGTGTCGGCACAACACGCCTTGACCGCTGAAGTGCGCCTTTACGACCGTCTTTTTCGCGTCGCCGACCCGCTGGCAGGAGAGGCCGCTTTTACAGAGTACTTAAACCCGCAGTCCCGGGAGGTGCTCCCGTCCTGTTGGTTGGAACCCAGCCTGGCGGCGGCCGCGCCGGGGAGCAGGTACCAATTCGAGCGAACAGGGTATTTTTGCGTGGATGCCGACCGTTCTTCCACCCGAACCCTGGTCTTCAACCGCACCGCCACGTTACGCGATTCCTGGGCTAAGGTCGCCGAAAGGGGGGGCGTATAGGAGCGTAAGGACAGTAATTCACCAGGCTTTAGGGCAACTTTCTTTACACAAGGAGGTAGATCATGTCTCTGCAAAAGCTAAAATGGATCGCTATTCTCAGTTTCGTCATCGCCATGGCTATTCTGCTGGCCGGCGGCTACCAGGCCCAGGACCAGTTGCCGCCTTATCCGGGGAAGGTCGTCGGGCCCGATGGCAAAGTCCTCTTCCAAAAAGCCGACATTCTGGCCGGGCAGGATGTGTACCAGCGTTACGGCTTGATGGATCACGGCAGCGTCTGGGGGCATGGAAGCCAGCGAGGGCCGGAATTCTCGGCCTTCACGCTGCACCTCCTCTCCGAAGGGGTAAGAGAGTACTGGGCCCAGCAGGACTTCCAGAAGAGTTACGGGCAGCTGGAGGATCTGCAAAAAGACGTCGTCGAGGGGAAATCCAGGAGGGAATTCAAAACAAACCGTTACGATCCGGTGCTCGACACCCTGACCTTGACGGCCGGGCAGCTGCAGGCCCTGGAGCGCGTCGACCAATACTGGGGAAAGACCTTCAAAGAAGGGGAACTGCGGTACGGTTTTCTGCCCGACACAGTACGTTCCGAGCAGGAACGGCGCCAGGTCGCCCGCTTCTTTTTTTGGACGGCCTGGGTGGCCTCGGCCCCCCGCACGGCCAATGAGGCCTCCTACACCAATAACTGGCCGCCCGATCGGACCGTGGGCAATATCCCCGGGGCCAACGTGTACTTTTGGTCCCTCGGCGGGGTCCTCGCCTTCCTGATCGGTTCGGGCCTATTCATCTTCTGGATTCATTATTACGGATTATGGTACGGGTCTGCCAAGGGCGTCTCACTGGCCGAAAAGCTGATCGATATGCCCTTGACCTCAAGCCAGCTCAAGGCTGCGAAATATTTTCTCGTCGTGGTCCTGCTCCTGCTGTTGCAGACCAGCTTCGGGGGGCTTCTCGCCCACTATACCGTTCATCCCGCAAGCTTCTGGTTTCCCATTGTCGCCGCTATCATTCCCTATAGCTGGGCCAAGAGCTGGCACCTCCAGCTCGCCATTTTCTGGATCGCCACGAGTTGGGTGGCCTCGGCCATTTACCTGGCCCCGATTATCGGCGGCCGGGAGCCCCGGAAGCAGGGCCTCCTGGTGCAATTGTTGTTTGTGGCGATCCTCGTGGTCGCCCTGGGAAGCCTGCTGGGTGAGATCGCCGGCATCAAGGGCCTCCTGGGGGATTGGTGGTTCTGGCTGGGCCATCAGGGATGGGAATACCTGGAGCTCGGCCGCCTTTGGCAGATCCTCCTCTTCGTGGGCTTGATCGCCTGGCTGCTGATTGTCGCTCGCGCCGTCATCCCCCATCTGCAAATGGGCCACCGGGATGAATTTACCTCCCTCATCTGGTTCTATACCCTGAGCGCCATCCTGGTCGTGGCCTTTTTCGGCTTCGGGCTTCTTTACGGGAAGGGCACCCATCTGACCCTGGCCGATTACTGGCGGTGGTTTGTCGTGCACATCTGGGTGGAGAGCATCTTCGAGTTCTTCGGCGTGGCGGCCATCGCCGTGCTGCTCGTCGCCATGGGCCTGGTCACCGCCCGGGCGGCGGTGTTTATCGCCTACTTTACCGCCGCCATCGTGTTCCTCTCGGGAATCGTCGGCACGGCCCATCATTATTTTTGGTTCGGCGGTCCCGCCTATTGGCTCGGCTGGGGGACCCTCTTCTCTTCCCTGGAACCCGTGCCCCTGATGGGCCTCGTGGTGCGCGGGATGCTGGAGTATAAAGGCATCCGGGCCGAAGGCAAGGACTTCCCCTACAAGTGGCCCCTCTACTTCCTGGTGGCCTCTTCCTTCTGGAACTTCCTCGGGGCCGGGGTCTTCGGTTTCCTGATCAATCTGCCCATCGTCAACTACTATGAGCACGGCACCTATCTGACCATGAACCACGGCCATACGGCCCTCTTCGGGACCTACGGCATGCTGTCGATCTCGCTGCTCCTCTTCTCCTGGCGGGGCCTGGTGCAGAGAAGCCATTGGCATGACGGCCTGCTGAAACTCTCGTTCTGCGGGTTCAACGGCGGCCTGCTGCTCATGGCCTTTGGGACCCTGCTGCCCGTCGGCATCATCCAGGCCTGGGTGGCCTTTCAGGAAGGCCTCTGGGTCGCCCGGGACGCCTCCTTTTTCGCCAGGGACACGGTCCTGCTGCTGGGCTATCTCCGGGTCATCCCCGATCTGATCATTATCGGGCTCGGGGTCTTGCCCCTGGTCTACTTCCTGTTTACGACCTACCCCAAGCTCAAGGCAGTCGAAATCAAGGAGGGTGCATCGGTGTGGGATAAGATGGGGATCCAGCTGTAAGGGGGACTAGAAAGTTATAATCTGCTCGGCATCCTTTACTTCCTGGAGAAAGTTGGGAGAACCGATGATGTCGTCCACTTCGGGAAGCATATTGGCACGGGTTACCCCCCAGATGCTCGCGGCTAAGGTGCAGATATAAATTTTCACATCGCCGGCTGTTTTGACGATCTGCAGCAATTCTCGCAGATCATGGCATTTGTGTTTCTTTAATTGCTCTACAAAGGCGCTTTTCTGATCCTGAAGCGAACTGGGGAGATCAATGGTTTCCAGGTTCCCCTGGATCAGCTTGCTTGCCGCCCAGCCCACAAAGAGGATCCGGACTTTCCGGTTGGAGACGGCCGCAATGCTGGCAAAATTGAAAGCATAGAGCAGACTCTCGAAGTGGCCGTCCTTGATGATAAAGGCATAGGTAGTATCTTTCATGGGCGGGATATTACAACTCTCCGCCCGAGAGTGCAAGCCCTAAGTATCCTTTGCCTCCGCGCTCAGCTTCTCTTCCAGGAAGGACAGCATGCGGGCGTAGATGCGGTCAATCTGTTCCGACACCGGCAAGGTATCCCGGATATTCTTCAAATAATGCCGCTCCCGGATGATCCGCAAGGTCGGCGGGAAATTTATGTCATACACCCAGGCCAGCTGCAGGAGCTTGAAGTCGTTCAGGGTTTTCAATTGCCGATTGCTGACCACCGCGCCCTGCTGCAGCGTGGCCAGCACATCGGCCGACACCTCCGGCCTGTCGGGGAGGTCGAGCTCCACGGCGCTGCTTCTCTCCTCCGGGCCTTCCCGGTAATAGCGGGAGAAGAGCGCCAGGATATCGACTTTATCCGCATCCCGGAGCAGCCGGCTGTAAAATACGCACTCCGGGCTTTCCCCGGCCGGGATGTTCAGGCGGTTGTGGTAAGAGACGGCCTTCAGGATCAAGGCCTGGGTGGCATCGGTCAAAGCCGCGAGCACCTTTTCCTGTTCCAGCACCTGCACGCCCAAGGCGGCGTGATTTGCCGACTTTCCGTCCACAAAGGTTTGGTAACGGGTGATTTGTGCAAACCGGCCGATGTCATGGAACAGGGCCATGGCTTCGGCAATCCGCAGGTCCTGGGCACTGAGGGCCAGCTCCCGGCCGATGTTCAGGATTTCCGTGCCGACCCGCAAGGAATGATCCTCTTTAAGCTTCAAAGGCTTCTGAATAAGGGGATTTTGGGAATAGAAGGAATGGACATACTGGAAAAACCAGTCTTTCAACCCCTGGAGATCCTCTGGCGAAAGTTCCGGACTGCCGGGCATAGATGCGTCACCTCGTGTAGAATAGGTTGCCAATATTTAAAATTTTCTATCACAAATTTATCACCATTGTCCACGGACTTCCGCCGGAAGCATCTGACGTCTACTGTCATATTTATTGTTGATATTATGTCATTATGACCGTATCAGTACATCAATTATGCCATATATTCCTCGGGAAATAGCAAATCTCATTATTGCCGCAGTGGCCGACATGCCTGTCGTCGTCATCACCGGCATGCGCCAGACGGGGAAGAGCACCTTTTTGCAGTCGCAGAAAGAGCTCCAGACCTGGCAATATATTACCCTCGATGATTTCCACCAACTGGCGGCTGCAAGAGAAGACCCCGAGGGGTTCGTTGCCTCGGGAGAACCTCTGATCATCGACGAAGCCCAGCGCTGTCCGGACCTTTTCGTGGCCATCAAGCGGGCGGTGGACAACCGGAGGTCTCCGGGCCGCTTCATCTTGGCCGGATCGGCCAATTTCCTCTTGATGAAGAGTCTTTCCGAGAGCCTGGCCGGGAGAACGGCTTATTTCAATATGCAGCCATTCACCAGACGCGAATGTAGCAGGAAAATTGCGGAGCCGCCGTTCATCGCCAGATTTTTCAAAGAGCCGTCCATCTCGGGACTGCGCGAGGTTCCCCCCGTGCCGCTCGATGAAGTCGCCAGAGGGGGAATGCCCCCCATCTGCCTGGGTTTTGCCAAGGACCGGAATTTGTGGTTCAGAGCATACGAACAGACCTATTTAGAACGTGATATTCGCGATCTGAGCAGGCTTGGGGACGTGATTCCCTTTCGGGGGCTGCTGCACATGGCAGCTCTGAGGACGGCTAAAATCCTCAGCATAAGTGAACTTGGCAGGGATGCCCGGATGCGGTCCACGACGGTCTCCAGCTATCTGTCACTGATGGAAGTCTCCTGCATTTTTTATCGGCTGGCCCCCTTTCTCGACAACAAGACAAGCAGGCTGATTAAGTCTCCTAAATTTTATATTGCCGATTCAGGCCTTGCCTGCTTCCTTGCGGGGGTGGAAACCCTGGACGACGATCCGCTCAAAGGCGCCCTACTCGAAACCTACGTAGCGCAGAACCTTACGGGCATCTTGCACTCAACATGGCCCCGGGCCGAAATTTGTTTCTGGAACATCCAGGGGCGGCATGAGGTGGATTTTGTTATCCAGTCCGGCCAAAGATGCATCGCCATAGAAATTAAGGCCTCCGCCCGCTGGGACAATAAGGATCTTACTGGGCTGAAGGCATTCATGGCGGCCACACCTAATTGCCTAGCCGGAGTGCTTGCCTACAACGGCATAACCCCGTTCAGCCTGGGAGACAGGCTCTGGGTGCTTCCCCTTGGCATACTGCTGTCGTGAGCAAAGGCGATCTGCTCATTACCTGAATGAACTTTTCATTTCCTCTTGTTTTTGTATATCATATGTCATACAATATAAAAAACCGAGGTGAAAATTAAATGGCCAAAACCGCAATGATAAATGCCCGCACAGAAAAAGAGCTTAAGGAAGATGTGGAAGTCATCTTGAGAGAATTGGGGCTTTCCACAACGGAAGCTATCAATATTTTTTTCCGTCAGGTTAAGATGAGAAAAGGCTTGCCTTTCGCCGTGGAAATCCCTAATGCAAAAACTTTGAAGACATTCCGGGACAGTGAAGCGGGAAAGGGTCTTGTTGAGAGTAAAGACGCTGAAGAAATGTTTAGAAAGCTGGGGGTCTGATGTGGACGCCTGTCTATACAAACCGGTTTGAAAAAGACCTTAAACGCATGATCAAAAGTGGCCATAGCGCCGAAAAAATTAAGGCCATAATACGTGACCTGATTGACGGCAAAGACCTTAGCCCGAAACATCGGGATCATGCGTTGATAGGGAATTTCAAAGATCGGCGAGAATGTCACGTCACACCGGATTGGCTGTTGATCTACCGCATTGACAACCCGCACATCATTTTTGAACGAACCGGAACCCATGCCGATTTATTCCGGTAAACGAGGGTCACAGCCGCTGTTTCGTCTCGTAACCCATTGAAATTATTTTGGCTGGGAGACGTGGATTCGAACCACGATTCACGGAGTCAGAGTCCGTTGTCCTACCATTGAACGATCCCCCAGCATATCTTGCCGGTCGCCATCGTGCTGCTCCACAGGTCCGGAGGCGGACCGCCGTCGAGCAGCTTTGTTGTGCTCATACCAAAAACCACATTAATTATCAATAGAAAAAAGTCCCCAGTCCCCGTCATTCCTCGTGCTGATGCGCGGCCCGGTGGGCATGCCGGTGGGCGTGGGAAACCCGGCCATGGTAATGCATATGCTCGTGAATCAAATTTACCTTCAGCAATAGTTCTTCATCATAGAGGATCTCCTCGGACGGGCCGATCTTTTCGAGGCGGTGTTCTTCCGAGAGCACAGCCACGGTCGGCTGGAATTCATCGATCAGGGAAAGATCATGGGTGCTGATGAGGATGGTTTTCCCGGCGGCGTTGAGCGCGAAGATCAGCTCGATGAGGGAGCACTTGGTCCGGGGATCGAGGCCATTGGTCGGTTCGTCCAGGAGCAGGACCTGGGGATTCATGGTGAGCACCGCGCCGATCGCCACCCGCTTCTTTTCTCCCCCGGAGAGCATATAGGAAGGCCGGTCTCTGAGGTTTTCTATGCAGAGCATGGACATCACGTCAAAGGCCCGGTCAGTGGCTTCTTTTTCCTCCAGGCCGAGCTGCAGCGGGCCGAAGAGCAGTTCGTCCAGCACGGTGGGGCAAAAAATCTGCACATCCGAGTCCTGAAAGATGTATCCCACCCCTTCCCGGAAATATCTGAGGAAGCCCCGGTCGCGCAACGTTTTTTCCGACACCTCATGGCCGCGGAAGAAGACCCTGCCCGCCGTGGGATACTTCAGGCCGCCCAGGATTTGCAGTAACGTCGATTTGCCGCTGCCGTTGGCGCCGATCACGGCAAAGCGTTCCCCTTCGCCAACGGCGAAACTTATATCCGTGAGGGCCGGCAGGCTTGCCTGATAGTTGTAATGGACCTGTTCTAAACGCAGGACATCTTCCATGGCACGCCTCACAGCAGGAGCAACAGGAGACCGAGGGTTAAAAAAGCCGCCCCGGCCCCATAGTCGGGCCGGCGCAATTCCTTCATCCGGGACAGGGCCACATCGCCCGCAAAGCCCCTGGCCAGCATCGCCTTGAAGACCTCTTCGCAGCGCAGCTGCGTCTTGCGAAAGAAGAAGACCATCCGGCCGGCCACCCAGCCTCTTTCCTGGTCGGGTTTTTCCCCCACGAGCCGGGCTTTTTTGGCAAGGTGAATCTCCTCGAGGGTCCGGGCGAAAAGGAAAATATATTTGTAAGACAGGGACAGGATCATCAGGAAGACATCGGGAACCTTGAGGCTCTTGAGCGCGCGCAGGATCTCGGTAAAAGGCGTCGTGTACACTATCAGGAAAGAAAGGGAGAGGGAATTCACTATCCTCAGCGTCAGCAAGGCCACCACGTGGCACCCTTCCCTGGTGAAGCCTATTTCCCGAGGTACATGGTAGATCCAGAAATCCCAGGGTCGGGAAAGCCTAAGGAGCGGCAGGATTATTTCCCCCCGGGTAATGATATTCAGAGCGGCAGGCAGGGCTACCAGAAAGCCGAAGAAAAAACCCAGGAGAAAGATTCTCCGGTAAAACACCAGGAGCTGCAAGCGGGACAGGATTGCGAGGGCAAAAACCAGGGCGAAGACGGCGGCCTCGGGCAGGAGCTCCCTTTTCCAGCTCACGATCAGGATGAAAAAAAGCAGGAAGAGAACCTTGACCCGGGCATCGAGTTTCTGAAACAGGCCTTCCTTATTGGCCGTTTCCCATTGGAGAAAGGTTACCCGGATCAGTCCCGAGAGCTGCTCGATCCCCCGGTCAATGAAGGAAGTGCTCAACCGGCCGCCTTTCTTCAGCGGCGGCGGGCCGGCGCGGTGCAATAAAAAAGCGGGAATCTTATCCATCCCGGCGAACCAAAAACCGCGCCAGGAGGTAAAGGGCGCCCGCGGCGAGGACAAGGCCGAGCAGCGCGGAAAGAAGATAGGCAGCCAGCGGCAGGCCCGCGGCACCGCCGTCCCCCAGGGGATAATCGGGGAGCGGCGCCTGCCACAACCGGGCATACTTCTTCAAACCTTCCGGGACGTAGCCCAGGAGTTTGGCCAGGGTGTCGGGATCCCACTCTCCCCAAGCCTCGCCGGCTTGGAACTTCTCGGGGAGAATAACGCCCAGGGGCGTGAGCAGCGCCATGACGACCAGGCTGGCCCAGAGTTTTTTCTGCCTCTTGGTCATGTCAGCCTCCCTCGGCTAGTAAGGCGTCCTCTGTGGGCGCGGCGGCTTCCTGTCTCATCCCCCTATCCAGCAAGGCATGGATGAGGTCCGGCTCATGCTTCAGGAAGTACCGGAAAAGCATCAGGGTGGCCATCCCTTCCACAATACAGAACAAGAGCATATGCTGCAGCACCACGGCAGGGAGCGCCACGGAAAGAGGGTAGGGTGCATAGAGGGGCCGCCCGTCGAGACCCTGGGCGATGAGCGGTTGGATGCCGAACTCGAGCGCCGTCAGGATGGCCGAGACCAAAAGGCCGATATAGCCGGACAGGAAGGCAGCCACGGACAGCCCTTTCGGGGTCCGGTAACGGCTGCCGAGCAGCTTAAAGACGCCGTAAGAGACGAAGGGCATGGCAATGGCCATATTGAAACAGTTGGCCCCCAGGGCGGTTATCCCCCCATCACCAAAAACCAGGGCCTGAATAATCAAGACCACGGAGACGGCCACGACGGCGGTCCAGGGTCCCAGAAGGACGGCGATGATCCCCGCGCCCACGGCATGGCCGGAGGTGCCGAAGGGGATCGGGATATTGAACATCATGATCAGAAAAGAAAAAGCGGCCGCCATGGCCAGATAGGGAATCTGCCTGTGGGAGAGCTCGTTTCTCACTTTTCTCAGGCCCACCGTCCAAAATACCAGGGATGCTCCGTAAAGAGGCACATAGGTCTGGGGGCTCAAATATCCATCGGGTATATGCATTGCCAACCTCAGCGAACTGCCTGGCTGCTTGCCAGGTAGAGGTTGTGTTACCATTTTTTTTTTCGTAACACAATAGTAAAAACCGGGCCGCGGCATTTCCTGCTTGACAGACCAAAGACATTTTTCTAATAAGCAAAGAACTAATTAGTAAGTAAGAAATTATTTTCTGCGCTTTTCCGGCAAAAAATAATTTCGTAAACTTACTTATCCTGTTTATCAGGGTTAGGATAAGAGGAAAAAGCAATGGGCAAGTTATTTGGCACTGATGGGATCCGGGGCGTCGCCAACCGCTACCCCATGACGGCGGAGATGGCCCTGACCCTGGGCCGGGCTGTGGCACACTTCTTCCAGAAGCCGGGACACAGACCGCAAATCATCCTGGGACGGGACACGCGCCTTTCCGGCGATATGCTGGAGAGCGCCCTGGTGGCGGGTATCTGCTCCCAGGGCGCCCAGGCCATCCGCGTAGGCGTACTGCCGACACCGGGCGTAGCCTTTTTGAGTCGCGCCTGGGAGGCGGACGCCGGCATCGTCATTTCGGCCTCCCATAATCCTTTCGAGGATAACGGCTTTAAGATATTCGATCATGGCGGCAACAAGCTTACTCCCGAGCAGGAAGCAGCCATTGAGGACCTGCTTTTTTCCCAGCAGGAACAGGCGTTGATCGCCAGTCCGGAGGAAGTGGGCCGGGCAGACCGCCGGGATGACGCGGCCCCGCAGTACATCGCTTTCTTAAAACGCGCCTTCCCGCCCAACGTCAGCCTCCAGGATACCCGCGTGGTCCTCGATTGCGCCCACGGCGCCACGGTCCAGGTGGCGCCGGAAACCTTTCGGCAACTGGGCGCCCAAGTCGGCGTAATCTTTAATGAGCCGGACGGCAAAAACATCAATCGGCAGTGTGGTTCCCAACATCTGGAAAGGCTGGCCCAAACAGTGGTTGACCAAAGGGCCGCCGTCGGCTTTGCCTTTGATGGAGACGGGGACCGGATGCTTGCCGTGGATGAACGCGGCACCGCTCTCACGGGGGACCAGATGCTGGCCATCTGTGCCGCCTTTCTGAAAAAAGAAGGCCGGCTGCAAAACAACCTCGTGGTCAGAACGGTCATGAGCAATATCGGCCTCACCAGCGCCTTCCGAGGATTAGGCATCGATTCCGTGATGACCAACGTGGGCGACCGGGAGGTTCTCCAGGAGATGCTGGCGCGCGGCGCCATGCTGGGGGGAGAAGATTCGGGCCATCTCATCTTTTTGGAGCATCACACCACGGGTGACGGGATTATCACGGCCCTGCAGCTCCTGGCCGTCATGAAGAAGGAAGGGAAGCCCTTGTCCGAACTTGCGAAAATCATGCAGGTCTTTCCTCAGACCCTGATCAATGTGGAAGTCAAAAGGCGGGCTGATACGGCGGAAGTACCGGAGGTCGTCAAGATCATTCGGGAAGTGGAGCAGAAACTGGGACCGGAAGGCCGGGTCCTGGTCCGCTATTCGGGCACGCAAAATATCTGTCGCGTCATGGTCGAAGGGCCCACGGCCGAGTTGACCGAGGCCTATTGCCGCGAGGTCGCCGCGGTTGTGCAGGAAAGACTGGCCTGAAGTAACTACTTCTGGCAAACCGGGCACATATACGTTCCCCTGCCTCCCAGGCGAAAGCGCTCGATGGCGGCGCCGCAGCAGGGACAGGGCAACCCTTCCTTTCCATAAACTTGGAGACAGTACTGGTATTCCCCCTTCTGCCCGAACAGGTCATACCAATCCGATACGGAGGTGCCACGGCAGGCGATGGCCCTGGTCAAGATGGTCTTGGCGAGACGGCCCAGCTTCTGCCAGTCCGTAAGCGACAGCTCCTTTGTCTTACGCCGGGGATCGAGGCGCGCCGCAAAGAGGATTTCACAGGCATAAATATTACCGATGCCTGTAATGAAACGCTGATCCATGAGGAAGGATTTGATGGGGAGGTTTCTATTTCTGCCCTTTTCCCAAAGCAAAGGGGAGGGGAGGTGGTCCCCGGAGGCCGGTTCTGCCAGGGGTGCGGCGCCCTCTTCTTGCACCTTGAGGGTTGCGAAGCGGCGCGGGTCAATGAGGTCCAGCTGCCCGCGGCTAAAGCCAATCCTGAGCCGGGTATGGGGCAACAGCTCGGCCTCTCCTTCCCGCCAGAGCAGCCGGCCCGTCATCCGCAGATGCAGTCCGATCACCCGGCCATCATTTAAGGGTATTTGCAGCCCCTTGCCCCGGCGACAGGGGCAGAGCACCTTTTTCCCGACGAGTCCGGCGATCTCGCCCAGTTTTTGGTCAAGCACCTTAAATTCCTTGATTTTTTTACCGGCGACAACCTTTTGCAATTGCCGGCTGAGCGTTTCTACTTCGGGCAGTTCGGGCATGGGTCTTTCTCGTTTCCAGAATTGATCCCTTCATTTCATTTCCCGGCCCTTCATGTCAAGAAAAATAAAGGGAAAAAATGCCAAAACTAATAGTGTGAAAAATGCAAAAAAACTATTGACACAGCGAAACAAGAGGAGTAAAGCGGCAGCAAGACAGGGATAAATTAGAAAAGGGCCGCAAAGTTCATGAGGGCGGCCCCTCAGCAAGGCGCTTGGCAAACATAAGGAGGTAGGATTTCACGACACTATGACAAAGGAGGGCAGATAATGGAAGAAGACCCCCTGTTCGAAGAAGATGTAGAGCCTCCAGGCATCTCCACGGGTCCTCATTTATTAGGAAAACCAAAGACGATTTATTTTTCAACCCTCAATCTTTCCGACAGCCCTCCCGCTTTTAGGACAAAGACGGCCGCGCGACCGACCGTTGGCAAAGAAAGCCCCCCATCCAGAACATTCCGTAAGCGTTTTTTTCCCCAGGCAAGTCATCATGATTGGCATGATTGGCAATGGCAATTGCGCCATCGCATCACCGAGGCCGGCGAGCTGGCCAGGATGCTCAAGCTTTCCCCCCTGGAGCTTTGTGCCGTAGGCCAGAGAATGTCGCTGCCTTTGGCCATCACACCCTATTATGCGAGCTTGCTGGACCCGGCCGATGCCCTGCAACCTCTGCGGCGCACGGTCGTCCCGACGGTCCAGGAAGTTATCCCGAGCGGCGGCGAGCAGGAGGACCCTCTGGAGGAAGAGCGTGACAGCCCGGTGCCGGGCATTGTCCATCGCTACCCCGATCGGGTCCTTTTTCTGGTAACGGACTTTTGTTCAACCTACTGTCGTTACTGTACCCGCTCCCGCCGGGTGGGCCGCAACGGGCATGCCGATATCGGGGCCTGGGAGCGGGCCATCGCCTACATCGCCGCCCACCCGGACATTCGGGATGTCTTGCTATCAGGCGGCGACCCCTTGACGCTGCCGGACGAAAAATTGGGCTGGCTGCTGGCCCGTCTGCGGCAAATCCCCCATGTGGAGATTATCCGCATCGGCACCAAAGTGCCCGCGGTTATGCCGCAGCGCATCACCCCCGCCCTGACACGCCTGCTCAAGCGCTTTCATCCCCTCTGGATGAGCATCCACGTCACGCACCCCGAGGAGTTGACGCCGGAGATGCACCAAGCTTGTAGCCGTCTGGCCAATGCCGGCATTCCGCTGGGGAGCCAGACGGTGCTGCTCGCGGGCATCAATGATGACGTGGCAACCATGAAAAGGCTCATGCAAGGCCTGCTGCGCCTGCGCGTCAAACCTTACTACCTTTACCAGTGCGATCCGATTGTCGGTTCGGCCCACTTAAGGACTCCGGTCAGCAAAGGGCTTGAAATCATTCAAGGATTGCGAGGCCATACGACCGGGTATGCCGTGCCTACCTACGTGATCGATGCTCCGGGCGGCGGCGGCAAAATACCCCTGCTTCCCGAATACCTGCTGGGTCGGCAGGATGACGATCTCCTGCTGCGGAATTACGCGGGTGACGTCTACCGCTACCCCGACTGCATCGCCCCGCCCGGCCTGACGGTCCGCCCGGTTCTCCAGGCCGGCGAGATGATGAGTCCCTCATAGAAGCGCGGATGGCACGGATGGGAACAGAAAACAAGCAACCCTGGCGGCTCGGCATCACTTACGACTTGCGGAGTGATTATCTTGCCCAGGGTTACACGGAAGAAGAAACGGCCGAGTTTGACAGCCCCGAGACCATCGAGGCCCTGGCCACGGCCCTTGGCCAGCTCGGTTATGCCGTGGAGCGCATCGGCAACATCCGGTCCCTGGTCGGCCTTTTAGCGGGCGGCGCCCGCTGGGATATGGTGTTCAATATAGCCGAGGGGCTGACCGGCTTCAGCCGGGAGGGGCAGATTCCCGCCTTGCTCGAGGCTTACGGCATTCCTTACACCTTTTCGGATTCCCTGATCCTGTCCCTGACCCTGCATAAGGGCATGACCAAACACATCGTCCGGTCTCTTGGCCTGCCTACACCCGATTTCGTCGTCCTGCAAGGGCCGGAAGAGATTCCCGAGGTGCGTCTTCCTTTCCCCCTCTTTGCCAAGCCCGTGGCTGAGGGAACGGGCAAGGGCATCAATGAAGCCTCAAAGATCGCCTCACCGGAGCAGCTGGACAGGGTATGCCGCCAGCTGCTGAAGCGGTTCCGTCAGCCCGTCCTGGTAGAAACCTATCTGTCGGGTCGGGAGTTTACGGTGGGCATCGTCGGTACGGGAAGCGACGCCCGCTCCCTGGGTGTGGCAGAAATTCTCCTGAAGGAAAAGGCCGAAAGGCACGCCTATTCCTACGTCAACAAGGAACGGTACGAAGAATTTGTAGAATACCGCCTGGTGGATGAGGAAACAGCAGCCCGGGCCGAGGAGCTTGCCCTCGCTGTCTGGCGGGGCCTGGGCTGCCGGGATGGCGGGCGCCTCGATCTGCGCACCGACGCCCAGGGCGGCCTCCACTTCCTGGAAGTCAACCCCCTGGCGGGCCTGCATCCCCGTCGCTCCGATCTGCCGATCATCTGCACCCTCCAAGGCATCAGCTATACAGACCTCATCGGTCTGATCATGGACTCGGCCCGGAAGCGGGGCGGGAACGGGCCGGCGCCGTGAAGGCCGTCATTTTACAGGGCAAAATACGGGAAGACGCAGATCCCGATGAGCAGGACGTGCTGGTCCAGGTCCGGGCCGTTTCCCAGGCCCTGGCCGAACTGGGGTATGAGCCCGTGACCCTGGCCCTTTCCTTGAACATGGCGGAGACGATCGACCGGCTCCTCCAGGAGAAGCCCGGATTCGTTTTTAATCTGGTCGAGGCCGTGGAAGGGAAGGGTGCCCTGATTTGTGTCGCACCGCTGCTGCTCGAATCCCTGGGCCTCCCCTACACGGGAGCGCAAGCGGAAGCCATGTTTTTGACCTCCGCGAAGCTTACGGCCAAAAAGCTCCTCCGGGCCCAGGGGATAGCGACCCCGGACTTTATCCCTGATGACGGCTCCTGGCCGGACGGGGTGACCGAGGCCAGCTACATCGTCAAGTCAGCCTGGGAACATGCCTCCCTGGGATTGGATGAAGATTCCATACTGCACACGGCTGACGTCGCACTGCTCCGGGCAAGGATTCTGAGCTTGCAGACAAGTCTCGGAGGGGGCTGCTTTGCCGAAAGGTTTATTGAAGGCAGAGAAATCAATATCTCCCTGCTGGCGGACCAGGCTGCGGTGGAAGAACTGCCTCCGGCGGAGATCTTGTTTAGCGAATATCCGCCGGAGAAGATCAGAATGCTGGGGTATCGGGCCAAGTGGGCGGAGCATTCCTTTGAATACCAGCATACGGTGCGCACCTTCGCCTTTGCACCGGAAGATGCGCCGCTTTTGGAGCGCCTGCGGGCGATCTCCCTTGCTTGCTGGCAGTTATTCAACCTGCGGGGCTATGCACGGGTGGATTTTCGCGTGGACAGCGCCGGTAAGCCCTGGGTCCTGGAAGTAAACGCCAACCCCTGCCTTTCCCCGGACAGCGGTTTTGTCGCCGCAGCCCAACAAAGGGGGCTCGCTTACCCGCAGGTGATCGAGAGGATTGTCAGGGACATACCCGCCAGAGTTGCGGGGTAACAACCCAGGAGTAAGCATGCCGGAGCAGGAATTCAGCCTTTCCTACCGAAAGGAGGTAAGGGCAACCGATCGGGAGGCCATCGGGGAGATTGTCGCCTCGAGTGGCTATTTTTCCGCCGCCGAAAGGGAGATCGCCCTGGAATTGCTGGAAGAACGGTTGGCCCAGGGAGAAAAAAGCGGCTATCATTTCCTTTTTGCGGAGCAGGCAGGGCGTGTGGCTGGCTATACCTGTTTCGGCCCTATACCGGGTAGCCTGTACAGTTATGATCTCTACTGGATTGCCGTTCAGGAAAAACTGCGCCACCGCCGTATCGGCGGACAGCTCCTTGCCAGGAGCGAAGAGCTGATCAGCGGACGGGGCGGTCAGCGTATCTATGTCGAGACATCGTCGCGTCCGCAATACAACCCGACACTGGCCTTCTACCGGGGGTGCGGGTACAGGGAGGTCGCCTTTTTGGAGGACTTCTACGCCCCGGGCGATGGCAAAATTATCCTGCTCAAGGCCGCGGCACCGTCCCCTTAAGGCCCGGGCAACAACAAATTATCATTGCTTTTTCAGGGATTATTGGGTAGTAAATGCGGTGTTTTCGCATATTTTAGCAAGTAAGAAATTATTTTCTGCGTTTTTCCGGCAAAAAATAATTTCGTAAACTTACTTATCCCGTTTACCTGTGACCTTTAGGTTATCGGGGTTAGGAACAGACGATTAGGCAGACTGCACCGGGAGATTCAGGAGAAACGTCATGCGTATCATACCAAAAGAGGAAAAGTTCTTCGACCTCTTCGAAGAATTGGCTGACAAAATCGAAGAGGGAGCGAACTTTTTCTTGGCCATGGCCAAAAGCTACGAATATTCGGAAGCCAACATCGGCCGGCTCAAACAGATCGAGCATGAGGCGGACGCCATCACCCACACCACCTATGCCAAGATGCACACGACCTTCCTCACCCCCCTGGATCGCGAGGACATCTACGCTCTGGTCAACAAGATGGACAGCATCATCGACATGATCGAAGCTTCCGCCATGCGGATGAACCTCTATAAGGTCAAGAGGCCATCCTCGGAGAAGATCATCGAACTGGCCCAGATCCTCGTGCGGGCCGTCAGCAAAATCAAACTCATCGTGCATGCCATGCGGGACATGAAGAATGCGCGGATGATCCTGGATGCCTGCGTAGAGGTGAATACCCTGGAAAACGACGGCGATGTGGTTTTACGGACGGCCATCGCGAAGTTGTTTGAGCACGAAAAGGATGTTTTCGAATTGATCAAGTGGAAAGAGATCTTCGAACGGCTGGAAGAAGCGATCGATGTCTGTGAGGATGTCTCCAATATAGCCGAAGGCATCGTGCTGAAGCATGGCTGAGGTGCTGATCAGGGGTTAGGAAGCATTTGACAAAAACAATTTTTTGCTTATACTATTGAAAAAATAAGGCCTTAGGCAAACCGAACAGATCATTCGGGTGCGAGGCCCTGACGTATTTTGGAGGTTTTCTTATGCCCATGGAAAATAAAAACAGGAAATCCTTCCTGATGTTTCTCCTGGCTTTTCTGGTCGCTTTTTTTATCCTGTCACTCGTGGAAGTGCTGCGCTCTACCCTGGCGCCCAAGCTCCCGGAGATGCAACTGGCCGCCGCCGTGGCCCCCCTGGATGTGGCGCGCACCCCCTTTTCCTTCGCCGATCTGGCAGAGAGATTGAAGCCTTCGGTCGTGAACATCAGTACGACAAAAACCGTGCAGCAGCGGGGCAACATGTTTAGAGCCCCCTTCGGGCAGGGTGAGCCCTTTGATCGTTTTTTTGGAGGCGATGACTTTTTCGAAAGATTTTTTGGCGACATTCCCCAGCGTGAATTCAAACAGAAGAGCCTGGGCTCGGGATTCATCATCACCAACGACGGCTATATTTTTACCAATAATCACGTCGTGGAGCAGGCGGACAAGATCCTCGTCAAACTGTCGGACGGCAAGGAATATGAGGCTAAGGTCGTCGGCAAGGACAGTAAAACGGATATTGCCCTGATCAAGATAAAACCGAGCAACAGCCTGCCGGTAGTGGAAATCGGCGATTCGGACAAATTGCGGGTCGGCGACTGGGTCATGGCGATCGGTAATCCTTTCGGCCTCGAGCAGACCGTCACCGCCGGCATCGTCAGCGCGAAGGGACGGGTTATCGGGGCCGGCCCCTATGACAACTTCATCCAGACCGATGCCTCCATCAATCCCGGCAACAGCGGCGGCCCGCTCTTCAGCATGGATGGCAAGGTCATCGGCATCAATACGGCCATTGTTGCCCAGGGCCAGGGTATCGGTTTTGCCATACCGATCAATATGGCCAACAAGATGCTCCCGGAACTGAAAAGCAAGGGAGAGGTGACGCGCGGGTGGCTGGGCGTATCTATTCAGGACATCAACGAAGAAATCGCCAAAAACATGAAGCTCAAAGATCTGACGGGAGCCTTGATTGCGGAGGTCTTTGAAGGCGATCCGGCGGACAAGGCCGGGTTAAAGGCCGGTGATGTGGTCATCGAAGTGAACGGCCGGAAGATCAAGGACTCTCATGAATTACTGATGGTTGTGGCCGACATCCGGGTCGGGGAAAGGGTCGAGATCAAGGCCCTGCGTGACGGACAGGAAAAAACCTTCTCCGTGGTGATCGCGGAAAGGAAAGAACGCGCCGTGGCCGCGGCGGGCACGGCCGGCAAGTTCGGCATGACCGTCCAGGAAATCACCCCGGAGATCGCCAAGTACCTGGGCATAGGCAGGCAGGCCGGCGTAATCGTCGTCGAGGTGAAAGAAGGTAGCCCGGCAGATGAGGCGGGCATCCATCCCCAGGACATTATCATCCAGGTCAATAAAGCCAAGATCGCCTCCCTGAAGGATTACGAGCGGGAAATAGCCAAGAGCGGCAAGGAAGGTGTGTTGCTGCTCATCAAGAGGGGCAAGGTCTCCACGTTCGTACCGATCCGTCCCTGAGAAACTTAAGCAGGGTCAGAGGGGCAAAGGCACAGAGGTACAAAGTTAGTCTGCCCATTTGTTGTTAAACTTCGCAGGTCCTCTAGTTTTCATGGACCGGCCAGCCCGCGCGGATGTTTGTTTTTTTCTTGCCGTCTCTGTGCCTTTGTGCCTCTGACCCTTTGTGCCTTTTTCTTAATGTTTCACGTGAAACATTTTACCGAAGGCTATTTACGAAGCCGATATTTAATCATCTTCAGCTGCAAGCCTTTTCTACTTAACCCCATCTGCGCAGCGGCCCTAGTGACGTTGCCGCTACACTCTTCCAGAACCTTGAGGATTAACTGTTTTTCGATTTCCTCTTTCTGATCCTTCACAATGTCGCGGATCGGTTTCGGGGGCACTTCCGGCAGCACGGGTGCTGCGGCCGCATGGGCCGCTTTCAGATTTTCCGGAAGGCTCTCGAAGGTGATCACCGTCGTCTTGGCAACCAGGACCAGCCTCTCGATAAGATTTTCTAATTCCCTGACATTACCAGGCCAGTCATAAGAGAGGAACTGCTCCTGAACCAACGGGTCCATCCCCTGTACCGCCTTACCCAGCTTTTTATTAAACTTGCGGATGAAATACTCCGCCAAAGGCAGAATATCCTCCCGCCGGTTGCGCAACGGCGGAATGGCTACGGGAAATACATTCAGGCGATAAAACAGGTCGGCCCGGAACCTCCCTTCCTTCACGTCCTCAAGCAGATTTCTGTTCGTGGCGGTGACCAGGCGGACATCTACTTTGATGGTCCGCAAGCCGCCCACCCGTTCAAATTCCTGTTCCTGGATCACCCGCAACAACTTTACCTGCATTTCCCTAGGGAGTTCGCCTACTTCATCGAGAAACAGTGTCCCCCGGTGGGCCAGTTCGAATTTGCCCTGTTTTGTCACCGAGGCGCCGGTGAAGGCGCCTTTTTCGTATCCGAAGAATTCGCTCTCCATCAAATTTTCCGCAATGGCCGCACAATTTATTTTTACAAAGGGGTTATGCTGTCGCGGGCTGTTTCTATGAATAGCGTCGGCAATCAGCTCTTTACCCGTGCCCGTTTCCCCGGAGATAAGAACGGTGGTCGTCGTCGGGGCAACCTGCCGGATGGCTTCGTAGACAGCGCGCATGCTTTCACTGCTGCCCATGATCCCGCCCGTTTGCGCTTCTTCGGGACTGAGAAAGACCTCCGCCTCGCTTAAAGTCCTGGTGCGCACCGCTTTTTGCAGCAGGTTCTTCAGTTCCTCCTGATCGAAAGGCTTGGTAATGTAATCGAAGGCACCCTTTTTCAGGGCATCGACAGCCGTGGCGATCGTCCCGTAGGCGGTAATGATGATCACCGGTGTCGCAGGATAATCCCTGACCACCTGGGATAACAACCCCATACCATCCAGCTTGGGCATTTTGAGATCCGTGATGATGGCGGCACAACCTTCTTCTTTCAGAATTTTCAGTGCCTGCACACCATCGGCCGCCGTGGCCACCTCATAGCCTTCTTTCTTGAGCATGGCACTCAAGACCAGGCGCATATTTAATTCATCATCCACCACTAATATTTTCTTCATGACTCTCCAAGTCTAATGGAAAAGGTCGTCCCCTTTTCGGGGACCGATTTGACGCGGATAGAACCGCCATGACTCTTGATGATCCGCTGGCAAATGGCCAGCCCCAGTCCGACACCCCGCTCCTTGGTGGTGAAAAAAGGCTTGAAGATATTTTTAATATCTTCCCGTTTAATGCCCTGGCCCGTGTCGTGGATGGAGATGCTGATCGTGTCTCCCGCTTCTCCCGCTCTTTTCGAGCTCCGAATACGCAGGGTGCCGCCTTCCGGCATGGCGTCGATAGCATTAAAGGCTATATTGAGCAGGACCTGCAGCAGCTGTTCTGCATCGACGGCTACCGCGGGAAGGTTGGCATGCAAATCCATTTCCAGGTTTGTGTTTTCCGAGACGCTGTTGGCCTTGATCAAGGACACGGCCCTCTCGATAATCGGATTGATGTTCTGTACCTTCACATTGGGCGTATGCGGTTTGGCATAATCGAGAAATTGCGAAACCACGCTGTTTAGCCTATCCACCTCCTCGATGATCACCTCCAGAAGCTGCCTGTTTTCCTCCGCCTCCGTTTCGGAGCGCAAGTACTGGGCCGCGCCCTTAATGGAGCCGAGGGGGTTCCGGATTTCGTGGGCAAAGACGGGCGCCATCTCTTCCAAAAGCAGGGCCCGCTCCTTTTCCAGCTTGGCATCCAGGGCGTATAAAGAGGTAAACACACCCTTGCTTTCTGGATAGATAGCGCTGAATATCTTTTCCAGGATGATCTTAAAAGGCGATATGGAGATGACAATGGTAAAACAGGCCACCAAGACATGAGTAAAAGGCGGTTTCTCGCCCTGGCCAAAGAGGCCGGTCACGAGATAAAAAAGAAGCACCGCAAAGACGGTGACGATCGTCACGACCAGGGCTTTGGCCATCAGCTCGTGGAGTTCCGTAAGATGGGGGTAGGCAATGATCAGCAGGATGAAGTACAGCAGGACGGCCAGCACGAGATTCGAAAGGGGCGGAAAACCGAAGCCGAAGTAGTAAAATAAATCTAAAGTACTGAGGAGGGCGGCAATCGGAAAGGCAATGGCCAGATAACCCATCCGTCTTTTTTCGACGCCCTCGGCCTTCTTTTTAAGATAATTAAGCAGTGATAGATAGCCAAGGACCAGCACATAGGCGATATAGAGGTTGAGCAGCGTTTGCAGATAAGGCGAACGGTATAAAGGGGTAAAGAAACTCAGGCTGACAGCAACGCCAAAAAGGGCCGTGGACACGATATCATGCTGGGAAAAAAAGGTCTGATACTTGAGAAAATACCGGCTGAAGCTGATGATCAGGGGCGGAATAGCGAGCAAACCCAGGTAGGCGATGAACCGGATGAATTCCACACCAAAGATTGCGTGAAAAAAGACCGCCGTCTTATGCAGAGAGATGGCCAGGCACAACGTGGCAAAGGAAAGCTGTACCGGATCATTCTTTTTATAGATAAGCAGAGAAATGGCAATGATCAAACTCACAGCAGCGAGAATAAAAGTTTCCATAATATATGCTCATTATAGGCATCTTTTGTTAAATTAACAACCAACCTCTAACTTTTCCCTTTTAACTTTTACCTTTTTACTTTTACCTTCGCAGTGCGTAGCCTCCTACACACTGCGAAGGGTCTTATACACCTGCACGGGCGGCCAGTTGCCTGCGTTCCCCGCGCCCGATCATGCCTTTTTATCTATTTCGCCTTGCATTTCCATGTGTTGCCAAATAGATGGGCAGAGCCCCTCTATTTGGCATGCCGCTTGCATTACAGTACAATAATCCCCTGGAATATGCCATCATAACACACTTGAGGCTTCCGGAAAAAGCCAAATAAGGTGCTGCCCAGGGAAGCAACCACCCCAGACCCCGCCAGGCGGGATAAGTGCGTTGACGCAGATACTTTCCGCCGGGAAGTATCTGCTAAATTACTAATGCGGAGCTATAAAAGAAATGGAAAATATTGTCGCTGGGGTCTTCCCCGGCCAGGGAGCGCAGCGGCCGGGCATGGGCAAGGATTATTACGATGCCCTCCCCATCTGCCGGCATACTTATGAGGAGGCAGCGGATGCCCTGGGCTGGGACGTTTCCGCCCTGTGTTTCGACGACGACGCGCGTCTCAATCTCACCGAATACACTCAACCCTGTATATTAACTACCGAAATTGCCGCCCTGCGCGGCCTGCACGAGCGCTACGGTTTTTCGCCGACCCTCTGCGGCGGTCATAGCCTCGGAGAATTTTCCGCCCTGGTGGCGGCCGGTTTTTTTACCCTTGCGGAAGCCGTAAAGATAGTGCATATACGCGGTCAGCTTATGCAAAAAGCGGTCCCCCTGGGTGTGGGAGGGATGGCCGCGGTTATTTCGCAGAATATAGATATGGAATTGTTACGTAATAATCTGGTAGAGTTGCCCCTGGATCTGGCCAACATTAATTCCGCCCATCAAGTCGTCATCAGCGGCGCCTTGAGTGCCTTGCCGGAGGCGGAAAAGCGCCTGCGCGCCGCCTTTGCTCATGATCCTGGCTTCCGCTTTGTAACGCTCAACGTGAGCGCCCCGTTTCACAGCCGGCTCATGAAAACCATCGAGGAACCCTTTATGGAGACCCTGCGCGAGTTGGGAAAAAACCTTTCCCCGGCCAGCGCCACCCGGGTTACCTCCAATTATACCGGCGGTTTTCATTCCGCTGACACGGACGAGATTCTCTTCGGGCTCAAGGCGCAACTGAGCAATGGCGTGCGCTGGGTGGATAACATGCAAAATCTGGCCGCTCAGGCGGAGAAGATCTATGAAATCGGGCCCGGCCGCCCCCTCCGCGAGTTCTTCAAGACGATCAATGTAACTTGCCTATCCATCACGAACCTCGCGGGGGCTGAGCGGGCCTTCCGGGATGGCAACTGAAGCCGGGCACAATCAACAGCAGCAGGAGAACATGAATGGATTTTAGCCTCACGGAAAATCAGCAGATGTATGTCGATCTGGTCAGAAAATTCGTAAAGAATGATATTCTCCCCCAGGTCATGGCCCTCGACAAGGGTCATACCTTTCCCTGTGATATCATCAACAAGGCCTGGGAGCTGGGGATACTGAATCTTTCCTTCCCCGAATCTCTCAAGGGCTACGAGGTAGACGTGGTTTCGACGGCCCTGATCATCAAGGAACTTTCCTATGGTGATACGGGTATCTCCACCTCGGCCATGTGCAATGACCTGGCCAATGTCGTAATCGTACAGCATGGTACTCCGGAGCAGCGGGAAGCCTTCTTAACCCCCTTCGTAGAGGCGCCCCGGCTGGCATCCTTTTGTCTGACCGAACCCGGCGCCGGCTCGGACAATCTCTCCATGACGACCTTCATCCAAAAACAGGATAACGGAAACTACCTGCTCAACGGCGCCAAGTGTTTCATTACCAATGCCTCCCTGGCTTCCCAGTTTACCGTTTTTTGCAAGGTAGGCAAGCCTTCCAGCCAGTTGCTGGCCTGCGTCGTCGTCCCGGCCCTGGAAGCGGCGGGCGATGGTTCCCTGCAGCAAAACAAGGTCATTGAACTCCCCCAAGGGGGCAGGATCATCATCGGCAAACCGGAAGACAAACTCGGGCAACACCTCTCCAATACGGCGAGCGTCACCTTCGAGGATGTCGTCATCACACCGCAGCAGGTCATCGGAGACCGGCGCAAGGGATTCACCTACATCGTGGATGTGCTGGACTTCGCCCGTCCCATGGTGGCCGCCATCGGCGTAGGGCTCGCCCGCCGGGCCTGGGACGTTACCCTCGCCTATACCAAAGAACGCCGTCAATTCGGCCAGCGTCTCTGCGACCTGCCCGTTGTCAGCGACACCCTGGTGCAGATGTGGAAAAAGGTGGAACTGTCGGAATTGGCCCTCATGAAGGCCGCCGTCAAGGTCCAGGAAAGGGCTCCCGACAGGGGTCTCTACGCCTCGCTGGCAAAAAATGCCGCCGCGGAAGCCGCACTCTTCTGCGCCAACGAAGGGCTCCATCTGCACGGCGGTTACGGCTTCATGGCCGAATATGAAATCTCCAAACTCGTCAGAGACGCACACATCATCGACATCTATGAAGGTGTGCGGGAGGTGCAAAACATGATCATGGGACGGGAATTAATCTAATATGCTCTATCTACACGGCATTGGCCATTTCTACCCGGAAAATGTAATTTCCAATCAATTCCTGGAAGATTTGGACATCGGCACCACGGAAGATTGGATTTTAGAGAGAGTGGGCATCCACACGCGCCGCACCGTTCTGCCCCTCGATTACATCAAGACGACCAAAAACCGGGACCAGCGGGCTGCCTCCGAGGCGGCCCTGTATACCAACGTCCAGACAGGTGCGGCGGCCGCCAGAATGGCCATGGAGCGCGCGGGATTGAAACCGGAAGACATCGGCCTTGTCATCTCCGGGAGTTGCACTCCCGATAATTTGACCCCGGCGGAGTCGGCAACCATTGCCGCCGAACTGGGTATCGAGGGTCCCTGTTTCGATCTCAACTCGGCATGCAGCAGTTTCGGCATGCAGATTCATTTTCTCGGTTCTATGAAGCCCGAGGCAACGCCGCCTTATATCCTGGTGGTCAACCCGGAGTGCCTGACCCGCAGCGTGAACTACTCCGACCGGAGCATTGCCGTCTTGTTCGGCGATGCCAGCTCCGCCGCCATCCTTTCGGCGCGCGTCCCCTCGAACAAGGTTTTCCTTGCTTCTTACTGTGACTCCAAACCTTCGGCCTGGGAAAAAGTCAGCATCCCCCGGATGGGCTATTTCCAGCAGGACGGCAATGCCGTACAACGCTTTGCCATCCATAAGACTACGGAGTCGCTGCGTATTCTTAAGAAGTCCTTTCCCGTCAACGGTGATCGGTTTAAATTCATCGGTCACCAGGCAAATCTCAGCATGCTGAACACGGTTTGCGATCGGGCCGGCATCAGCCCCGAACACCACTGGTTTAATGTGGCGGACTACGGCAATACGGGCTGTTCCGGCGCCCCCTCCGTTTTAAGCCAGCATTGGGATCTTCTGGAACCGGGCCAGCATGTGGCCATCTCCCTGGTCGGGGCCGGGCTGACCTGGACCCATATGCTTTTGAAAATAGAGGAAAATTCATGAATTATCAGGAATTCCTCACCTGCAACCAATTTGGACTGGAAGACTTGGTGGCCTTTTCTTACGGACGGCTGGTTCAGGACCGCCCGGAGGGGTTTGACGGTCGCCTGCCGGCGCCACCCTTTCTCATGGTGGACCGGATTATCTCCATAACCAGCAGCGGCAGGCAGGGAACGATCATCGCGGAACAAGACGTAAAGTTTGACGCTTGGTATTTTCAGTGCCACATGCCCGGCGACCCTGTGCACCCCGGTTGTCTCTGCGTCGATGCGGTCTGGCAACTCCTGGGGTTCTACTGTATCTGGCGCGGGGCCCTGGGCGCCGGTCGCGCCCTGGGTTGTGGAGAGGTTTTTTTTCATGGCCAGGTGCGGCCTTTCAACAAGTGCGTGCGGTACGAAATATCCGTCAAGCGCTTTTCCCAACTGAAGTTATCCGGCGCCGCGGTAGTTATCGGCGACGCGAAAGTCTTTGTGGACAATGAACAGATTATCGATGTCAAGGAGGCCCGCAGCGGCGTTTTTCGGGGTATCACCTACCCTGATTATCCACTCCGTTCCGTTAATTCCCTGGGCGGGCAGATGAAGGAAACAACATGACGAACAAACCGGTAGCCATAGTAACGGGCGGCGGAAAGGGTATCGGCGCGGCTTGTTGTCGCGCCCTCGCCGAGAAAGGCTTCCGGGTGGGTATCCACTATCGGAAGAGCAGCACCGAAGCCGCCCAGGTCCTGACGGACATCGGCGATGGCTTTCTCCTCCAGGCGGATCTTACAGACCTCGAACAGGTGGAAAGTATGGCGGCCCGTCTGAAAGACGCGGCCGGCCAGGTGGATGTCCTGGTGAACAACGCCGGTCTTTCCCTCAATTACGACATCAACACCATGAAAATCGAACACTTTGACGCCCAGCGGGCCTTGACACGCGGCATCTGGTACCTGACCAAGAGGATCGTCCGCTTATTCATGCTGCGGCAAAACAGCGGCCGCATCATCAATATCTCCAGCGTGGTAGGGCACACGGGCAATGCCGGACAGATCCCTTATACCATGGAAAAAGCCGCCCTCGACGCCTTTACGAAATCCCTCACCAAGGAACTGCGGGGGCGCAATATTCTGGTAAATTCCGTGGCCCCCGGCTTTATCGATACGGAGATGACGGAGGAGTTGCCCGAGGAGGTCAAGAAACAAATCCTGGCCAATATTCCCCTGGGACGGACAGGCCTGCCCCAGGAAGTGGCCGAGGTTGTCGCCTTCCTTGCCACCAGCGGGACGTACATGACGGGCAGCGTCGTGCACGTCAACGGAGGACTCTATGGAGGCTGATCAAGGAATGCGGGCAGCGGTCCTGAAGAGTGTTCCCCAACAACCTCCTTTCCGCTTCATCGATGAGATACTGGAACTCGACGAGAACCACATTGTCGGCGCCTATCGCTTTCGTAAGGAAGAGTATTTTTATGAGGGGCATTTTCCCGGTCGCCCCATCACGCCGGGCGTGCTCCTGGTGGAAGCCATGGCCCAGACGGGCGTCGTTGCCCTGGGGCTCTACCTGACGATGCTGCAGGAAAATACGCCCCATCAGGCGCCAGAAGCCATGGTTACCCTTTTTACCTTCGCCGACCAGGTGGAGTTCAGCGGGATTGTGCATCCCGGGGAAAGGGTGATCGTCCGGGGCGAAAAGATATATTTTCGCAGAAGAAGCCTGAAAACCAAGGTACAAATGGAAAGGGAAAACGGTGAGTTAGTATGCATCGGTATTTTAGCCGGGACGGGGGTTATGCTGCATGAGACGTAGGGTCGTGGTCACAGGAATGGGGATTATAGCGCCCAATGCCCATGGGCTCGATAATTATGAGGCGGCACTGCGGGCAGGCCGTTCGGGCATCCGGTTTATCCCGGCACTCCAAGAATTTAACTTCGGCTGCCAGGTAGGCGGGGTCCCGCGGGATTTCGACCAGATCCTCAGGAAGTATTTTGACGAGGAAAAGCTGATGTCCATCAATGACAACATCGGCTACGCCTCCGTGGCGGCAATCGACGCCTGGACCGATGCGGGCTTTGCTCTGCCGGAACCGGCCGACGACCAGGTCGATTGGGACACGGGCGCCATCGTCGGCTCCGGTATCGGCGGCATGGATACCATCGCCGGCTCGGTCGTCCCCATGGTCAACGAAGGCAAGGTCCGCCGCATGGGCAGCAGCATCGTGGAGCGGGTGATGAACAGCGGCACCAGCGCCCGGGTCGGCGGGCTGCTCGGTCTGGGAAACCAGGTGACATCCAATTCCTCGGCCTGCAGTACGGGCAACGAGGCCGTGATTGACGGGATGCTGAGGATCCGCTGCGGACTGGCCAAGCGGATGGTCGTGGGCGGGAGCGAGGGTTCATCTCCCTACATCTGGGCCGGCTTTGACGCCATGCGGGTCATCGCCCGCAAGTACAACGACCAGCCGGAGAAAGCCTCCCGCCCCCTGAGTGGCTCGGCCAACGGTTTTGTACCCGGCGCCGGCGGGGCCATCCTGATCCTGGAAGAACTGGAGACGGCCCTGCAACGGGGCGTGCGCATCTATGCGGAAGTCCTGGGAGGTTATGTAAACTGCGGCGGACAGCGGCAGGGAGGTTCCATGACGGCGCCCAACCCGACAGGGGTCAAGCGCTGCATCAGAGGCGCCGTGGCCGATGCCCAGGTCGATCCGCGCACCATCAACGCCATCAACGGGCATCTTACGGCCACCTTTGCCGATCCTTACGAGGTGAAAAATTGGTCCGAAGCGTTGGAAAGAGGGCCGGCAGATTTTCCCTATATCAATTCCACCAAATCTATGATAGGCCACTGTCTCGGCGCCGCTGGAGCCGTGGAATGCGTGGCCGTTACTCTGCAGTTATATAAAGGGTTTATCCACCCCTCGGTAAATTGCGAGGATCTGCACCCCGATGTAGAAGCGTTTGCCGACAGGATACCCCACAAGCTTATCGAAAATTCTGACTTGAAGATCATTGCCAAGGCGGGGTTCGGCTTCGGCGATGTGAACAGCTGTCTGATTTTTAAAAAATGGGAACAATAATTACAATCAAAGAAGGAGTCACCAATGGAAGAGAAGAAAATTTATGAACAATTCATGGACATTATCAAGGTATACGCCAAAGATACCGCGCTGGTCGAAAAATCTACTACGGAAACCCACATCCTGAACGATCTCAAAGTGAATTCAGCGCGGTTGGTGGATATTATCATCAAGTGCGAAGACGTCTTCGGCATAGAGATCGATGATGACGATGCGGATAGGATAAGAACGATCGGCGATGCCTTAGAGGTTATCAAAAGCAAGGTGGCATAATCGTGGGAAGCAGGGAAAGGTTTCATCTTCACTTGCAATACCTCTTGGGCAGGTTGGCCGTATTCCTCCTGGCGCCCTTCGTCTACCTCAGTGTCAGGCTTTTTGGCTACCGCATCCGGAACTTGCAAGAGATCCGGCGGACCTGCCAACGCCTCTTCCAGGATCACCCCGGACCATGGATAATCTGCGCCAACCATTTAACCAATATTGATTCGGTAATTTTGGCCTATGCCCTGGCCCCGATGCATCGCTACATAAGGCAATTCAGCCTGCTTCCCTGGAATCTTCCCGAACGGGCGAACTTTCAACGGAACCTCTTCTCCACGGTCGTGTGTTACCTGGCGAAATGCATTCCCGTGAATCGCGGCGGCGATCGGGAAGAGATGAAGCGCGTCCTGGATAAATGCATTTATATCCTGGACCGCAAGCAGAACCTGCTGATCTTCCCCGAAGGAGGACGCTCGCGGACGGGCCGGGTCAATACGCAAAGCTTTTCCTATGGCGTGGGGCGCTTCGTAAGCGCGAGCGAGGCAGGCAAGATCCTTTGCATCTACATGCGGGGGGACGGTCAGGAACACTACAGCGCCATCCCGCGCTGGGGAGAACGGTTTTCTCTCCTCATCGACGTTCTCCATCCCGTCACGCCCGACGTCACCGGACTAAGGGCGCAACGGCATTATGCCGAACAGATTATCAAACAACTGGCCAAGATGGAGGAAAATTATTTTGCTGCACGTCGGCAACGACATAGTGGACTTACGGCACCCCGCTGCGATGAAAAAAAGCGCGGATACACGCTTCCGGAAACGCGTATTTCTCCTTGAAGAAGAGGCTTTTATCCTGGCTGACCGTGAGCCCGATGCCATGCTTTGGGCTTTCTGGACAGGCAAAGAGGCGGCCTATAAGGCCGTCCAAAAAGAGTGGATCGATGTCCCGGCGATTCCCCACCTTTACCGGGTGGGCATCACCGGGGAGGGTGATGAACGCAGGCCGCGGCGCAGGGGCCAGGAACAAAGGCGCCTCCTGGGAAACGTGGCCACCCCGCAAGGCAATATAGCCTTGGAAATCCTGCTCACCGCGGATTATGCGCACAGCGTTGCCCTCTCCGGCCCGGCGGGCGGGGGTGAGCAGGTACTCTGGCGGATCAAACCCTTGCCCCTGGTGGCGAAGTCTTCGCCGGACCAAGAGTCCCGGTATATTCGCGGCGCAGCGAAAAGGCATCTTTCCCGCTACTGGCACAGCAGCGTCAAAGACGTGGACATCAGACGCCGGCAAGGCCCGCGCGGTCTGGAACCTCCCAGGCTTTATTTTCGGCAACAGGCAAGCGCCGTCGACATCAGTCTAAGCCATGACGGCAACTTTGCCGCTTATGCCTTAGCTTTTCCTAACCCCGATAACCTAAAGGTCACAGGTAAACGGGATAAGTAAGTTTACGAAATTATTTTTTGCCAGAAAAGCTCAAAAAATAATTTCTTACTTACTAAATAACACTATTAACTACCCCGGCCTGGCCGCCAGGGGGTTGGAGGAGGTTTCCCTTGCCAGAAAAAAAGTTAAATCCCGTTAAAATACAAGACAATACCTTCAGAGATGGCCATCAATCCATCTTTGCCACCCGGATGCGCACGGAAGACATGATTCCCATCGCCGAACAGATGGACGAGGCCGGTTTTTGGGCGGTGGAAATCTGGGGTGGCGCCACCTTCGATACGATGCACCGTTTTCTGGAAGAGGACCCTTGGGAAAGGCCGAGAACCCTGAAACGCTATCTCAAGAAAACGCCCTGTACCATGCTCCTGCGGGGCCAGAATCTCGTGGGGTACCGGAATTATCCCGACGATGTCGCCAAAGCCTTTGTAGACAAGGCCTGTGAAGTCGGCATCGATATCTTTCGCATCTTCGACGCCCTCAATGATCTGCGCAATTTCAATCCCTGCATGGAAAGGGTGAAGGCCAACGGCAAGCTCGTGGAAGCGTCCGTTTGTTATTCTTTGACGGAACGCCGCCTGGGGGGAGAGGTATACAATCTGGAGTATTTTATCGGTAAATGCAAGGAGTTGGAAGACATGGGCGCCGATACGATCTGCATCAAGGATATGGCGGGCATCATGTCCCCCTACGACGCCTACGCGCTCATTTCCGCCCTGAAGCAAGTCATCACCGTTCCCCTGCATCTCCATACCCATTACACGAGCGGGATGGGCTCCATGACCTATCTGAAGGCCATCGAGGCAGGCGTCGATATCCTCGACACCTGCCTGGCTCCCTTTGCCCTCCGGACCTCCATGCCGGCGGTGGAGCCCCTGGTCGTCACCCTCCAGGGCACCCCCCGGGACACGGGCCTCGATCTGCATAAGCTCTTGGCGATGGGGGACTATCTGGAAGAAATCGCGCCTAAGTATGCCCAGTTCCTGGCCGCCAACACCCTGTCGGTGATCGATACGGGCGTCCTGGCCCATCAGATCCCCGGCGGGATGATCTCCAATCTGGTCAGCCAGTTAAAGGAGATGAAAGCCCTCGACCGCCTTAATGAGGTATACGAGGAGATTCCCCGTACCCGCCGGGAATCGGGAACGGTGCCGCTCGTCACCCCCACCTCCCAGATCGTGGGTGTGCAGGCGGTGATGAATGTCCTTTACGGGCGCTACAAGATGGTCACCACCCAATTCAAGGACATGCTCTACGGCCTCTACGGGCAGACGCCCACGCCCATCGATCCCGAGGTCCAGCAAAAGGTGCTCAAGAATTACAAAAAGGGACAGGCACCGATCACGGGCCGGCCCGCGGATTACATCGAACCGGAAATGGAAGCGGCCAGAACGAAAATCGGAGCCCTTGCCAAAACGGAAGAAGATCTCCTTACCTACGCACTCTATCCCACCACGGGGGAGCAATTTCTGAAACGAAAATACGGTGTGGCCGAAGAAAAGGAATAAAGGTGAGCAAGCTGGTAAATATCCATGCTAGCGTAATAAAACTCAGGGGACAGGATGGAGAAACTATGGTCGCCCGTGCTCGTCGCAGGTTTGCTTTGTTTGCTCACCTGTGACAGCCGTGCGGAAAACTATACCGTCACGGGGGAGATGGTATCACATATCCGGTATGAGCTGCAACACCAGGTGACGCCGGGCGAGGGCATGCAACAGATGTCCCTGAGTTTCGTCGTGCCGCAAACGTTCCACTCCCCCACCTATGTCCAGGAAATCAAGGACGTTTACCTCCTGCTCACCCCGGAACCCCAGGAAAAAACAACCCGCACCGACGGCCGCGGCAACCGCATCGTCGTCGCTACCTGGAAGAAAATACCGCCTTTCGTAGAGGTCAAGCTTTCCTGCAATGCCTTCAATCATACCGTCCTCAAGACCCTGGCGACGGAGGCCCCCTTTCCGCTTGAGAAAATCGCGCCGGCCGGCCTGGATTATCTGCAACCGACGGAGCAGGTGCAGTCCGCGCACCCGCGCCTCCGCGCCTTGGCGGCCCGGCTTACGGCGGAGGTAAAAACCGAATTCGATGCTGTCCAGCGGATCATTTCCTGGGTGGTTGACCACCTGCATTACACCAATCCACCGCTGCGGCATGACGCGCTTTATGCGCTCGAATCGGGCAAGGGAAACTGCCAGAACTATTCGCACTTGAGCGCCGCCCTCCTGCGCGCCGTGGGCATCCCCGTCCGCATCGTGAACGGACTCACGCTGAATCAACCCTTCGATGTCTCCTGGCAAAAGGGCATCCTGACGTTCAAAATGGGGCAGGGGCGTCATTCCTGGATCGAGGTTTGGTTCCCCGACCAGGGATGGGTACCCTGTGATCCGCAAAACACGCAACTCTTTGTTTCCAACCGTTTCCTGCGGGTGGAGGTCGGAGTCGATAACAATGAAACGAAAAACGACGGCCTGCTCCGCTGGGCGCAAAGCCGCGCCGGCCAGATTAAACCACAGCTTCAGGAAACCATCCGGGCCACTTTCCAGAACGACAAAGTCCAGGTAGCGGGGGAACGGGAAACATACGGCCCGAAAAACATCCTCCTTTCCCCCAATGTCCGGGCACAGTTTCAGCAACTCGCCCTGAAGCCGCTCTCCCCGCCTCCCCGGATGATCCCGGAGGCGGAAAAAAAGGCCTTCCGTTTTGATGTGCCCTTTGTTTTCGGCAACCTCGAATTTCCCGAAGACCTGGACTTCGCCTTTCCGCGGGCGGTCCATGCCGCCGCACCGGGGGAGTTTGAAATGCCCCGGAATTTTCTCGTGGAAACGGCGGAATATGTCACTACCATGCTTACCCAATATGCCCAGGCCGTGCTCCTGCCCAAACCCCTGTCCTTGGCAAAGGTCGGGATAGCCTTGCAAAATTTTGGTGGCGAAGGCGACCTCTGGCTGGAAATACGGGGTGATAACGCCGGCAAACCGGGGACGACCCTGGCCGTAAGTGAGCTCATGAATTTGCGGCAGTTGTCCTCTAAGCCGGGATACCGGTGGGTTGATTTCGACTTCAGCCAGGACAAGCCGCTCCTCATGCCGGGCAATTACTGGATTGCCCTGGGCTTTAGCGGCAGTCCCATTGTCAACTGGTTTTACACCTACGGCAAGCCCGTCGGACCGGCCGACGGCACCCGTTACAAAAACATCTTCGCCGACGATTGGAGCGGCGCGTTAAATTACGAATTCAATTACCGTTTGGTGGGATCAACGATCAGATGAAGGCACCGAAACTTACGATCAAGCAAAAATTGCTCTTAAGTTATCTGAGCATGGCCTTGTTGACGATTGTGGCCAGCGTTTACGCCATCATCAGCCTGCAGCAAATGAACCAGCTGGCCCAGGCCATTACCAATCAGGACTATATGATCTTGCAAAGCAGCAAGCTGATGATGGATACGCTGCTCACCCTGGAAAGCACAGAAAAAAAATCCCTCATCTTCAAAGATCCGTCGGTGGCCAACATCTTCTGGTCCAAGAGTCAGGAATTAAGACAAGCCATCGAGAAGACTAAAAAGCATCGTCTGGCAGACTTAATAAAGCCCCTGGCCCGGTTATCCAGCCTCCAGAGCCAGTACGATGCTCTCTTCCTGAAGGAACTGGCCTTGATCGAGGAAAACCGCCTGGAGGAAGCATCCCTCCTCTCGGAACAGGAAGGTAAGCAAATTATCGACGCCATGGCCAAGGATGTGCGCACCATAGGCAAAAAAGCCGAAGAAGCCATTGCCAGACACATGGGTTCCTTTCAAAATCAAGGCCTCACGGCCTCGCGTATCACCATTGCCCTGAGTGTCATCAGTTTGATTGCCGGTTTTTCCCTGGCCCTGCTCGTTACTTACAATATTGCCCGGCCGCTCAAAAAACTGGAAAGGGTGACCGCCCTGATTGCCGACGGGCAATTTAACAACGATCTCAATATGAACCGCCAGGATGCCATCGGCAGTCTGGCGCGGGCCTTCATTGTGATGGCCGAACGTCTTAAAATATTGGAGGCCTTCCATCGTGACGCCAGTCCGCTCACCGGACTGCCCGGCAATCTGGCCATCGAAAAAAAGATCAAAATGAAACTCAGCGAAAAGCGTCCCTTTTCCCTTTGCCATGTGGATCTGGATAATTTCAAGCCCTTCGCCGACCATTACGGCTACGCTTGGGCAAGCGAGGTGATTAAGGAGGTGGGGCAGATCCTCACGAGCCAGGCCCAGCTGGCGGATGGACAGGATGTCTTCATCGGCCATATCGGCGGAGACGATTTCGTGATCATTGCCGAGCCGCAAAAAGCGGAAAGGATGTGCCAAAACCTGCTCACGGAGTTCGACCAGCGCATCCGGAAATTTTACGCCCCCGAAGACCGGCAAAAGGGGTACTTCACGGGAGATGACCGGAGCGGCGTCAAACGCGACTTTCCGCTGATTACCATGACGATTGCCATCGTCACCGATGACGGCAGCCGCTTCCCCGATCCCTTGGCCATGGCGGAGATGGCAGCTAAATTAAAAGAATATGCCAAGACCTTGCCGGGAAGCAATTATGTGACCCTAGACGATCTGCAGCATCTCTCCCGGCACCCGGTCTAAACAGCCCCTGCTATCTGTTGACAAGTCAGCGTCGCTTGCATTATACACATAGGCAACATCCCCCAGGAGCACGGCCCGATGCAGAGAATTTACCCTATCCTTATTGCCTGTTTGATCCAGCTGTGCCTTGCCTGCACATCTCTGCCGCCTCCCATGGTCGACAAGGTCCCGCCGCCGCAAGCGGCACCCATGACCCCACCGGCGGCACCCCTGGTGGCCCCACCGGTCCCGGAGGAAAAACCTGTTATTCCGGTCGCTCCTCCCGTAATAACGCAGCAAGTGATCAACCAGGACGAGGAACTATTCCTCCGGGGCTTCCAACAGCTTGCCCTGCAGTTAGACAAGCAAGATCAGGACGGGGGGCCGGCCAAACTTATCTTTGAGAGGCTGATAAACACGTATCCAACCAGTAAATGGCACGGGGCCGCGCAGGTATGTATCCGTCTCTTAGGGGCCATGGATGCCTACCGGGATCAACTGCGCACCGAACAGGCCATGGCAGCCAAGGTGTTAAGCGACAAGGCCAAGAGTCTTCAGGAAACGGAGCAGCTCAAAAGAGAGCTCCGCAGCCTGATGGAAAAGCACCAGGCGGAACTAACGGCCCTGCAACAAGAGAATGAACAGCTGAGAAAAGACATCCAACTCCTGAAAAATCTGGAGTTACAACGGGACCGCCGGGAAAAGATGCTGCGGTAAGGGCAATTTTGTTCCCCTCTGGGTACATAATGACTTGAACTTTCTGCACCGCAATGGTATTAGTGCACCGTAGCGTTTAAAAGGCCTTGTCTATGTTGAAAAAAATTGCTGTCCAGCAACTACAGATCGGCATGTACGTCCATTTGCCCCTGTCCTGGTATGAGCACACCTTCCTGAAAAACAACTTCGCCGTGACCACGGAACACCAACTCGTCAAGATCAGGAACTCCGGGCTTCAGGAAGTCACGATCGACACGGAGAAAGGGATCGATCTGGCCGACGCTACGGCGTCCCCCCCCCTAACCAGCACGGCCCCGGTGGAGAAGCAGATCCTCCTCGATGAACTCATGGCCGCCATCCAGGACAAACACTTGCCGGCGCCGGAAAAGGCCGCCCTCATCCATGAGCGGGCCATAGACATGATGTACCGGCTGCTCGAGACACCCTCGGCGGACAATATCAAGACGGTGAAAAAAGGCATCACCGAGGTGGTCAATCTGATCCTGAGCGATGATGCCACCACCCACCAACTGTTACTTATCACGTCCCATGATTTTTATACCTACACCCATTCCGTGTCCGTCGGCGTCCTCGGGATTGCCCTGTCCAAAATCCTCTTCAAAAAATCAGCGGGGCACAACATGAACGAGTTAGGGGCCGGTTTCTTTTTGCATGATCTGGGCAAGATACAGATTGATCAGGCAATTCTCAATAAACCCGGCCGGCTTACGGATGAAGAAATGAATGAAGTCCGGCGTCACCCGAACCTGGGCTTCAAAATCCTGAACGACACCAAGCAGCTGACGGAGGAATGCAAACTGATCGTCCTGCAGCATCATGAACGGCAGGACGGCAATGGCTATCCAAAAAGACTGAAAGGGGACAAGATTCATATTTACGGCCGCATCTGTATGATCGCCGACGTATACGACGCGCTCACTTCCGACCGTCCGTACCGGAAGAAGATGACTCCCTTTGCGGCCCTGGATTTGATGCGCAACGAGATGCTGGAGCACTTTCAGCGGGACCTTTTCGAAAAATTTGTCCAGATCTTCCGTTAGCTCCCCTGCGGGCGATGCCTACAGCAGGGCCTTCAGGTGTTTTTCTATCTCTTCTTGCGGTTGGGCGCCCACCAGACGGTCCCTCAGTTCGCCATCCCGGAAAAGGAGGAGCGTCGGTATGCTGCTGATGCGGTATTTCGAGGCAGTCGCGGGATTTTCATCCACATTTAGTTTACCGATCTTGGCCTGACCGGCATATTGCGAAGCCAGTTCCTTCATGATCGGTTCCATGAGACGGCAGGGGCCGCACCAGGGGGCCCAGCAGTCGATCAGGATTGCCCCCTGGGCTACTTCTCCCGCAAAATTGGCGTCACGGATCTCCAACGGGGCGGATGGGGCTTGCGCCCCTGCATTCACTAAAGGAGCACCGCATTGGCCGCAACGGGGGCGACCATGCAGCCGATCCTCGGGCATGCGGTTTTTGGTGCCGCACTGCAGACACCGGATAATCATCTCATCCAGTTGCGCACGGCAACGTCCGCAGACCGGACGACTCTGCATGCGTTCCTTCGGGATGCGATTCTTGGTACCACAGTTGAGGCACCTGATGATCATTTCCTCCTGCCCCATTGTTCACCTCACTATTTATTATTAATATTCGTAACAACTCCGGCTGTTTAGACTTAATCGCGTGTTTTCCCGGGGTCGGTATCGGTATCGCTATCGTTTTCGTCCTTGTTTTTCCTTATCACGTTTCTTCCCAAACCGAGTTGCCGTATCATCCGTTTTCTTTCGATTCCGATCCCGATAGCGATAGCGACCCCGATCAATATTTTCTTCCATCTAAATAGCTCCTAATATTCATCCTAAATGCCAAAATGTCAACCCCACTAGCTGGCATATCGGCACATAACCAGCAAAGACATCCCTGGCGAAAACGGCTTGTCCCCCCACCATCGTTCTGATATGAACAATAAAACTATGGAAGAAACCTTCAAAATCCTCAAACAAGGCACAGGCGCGGGACTCGGCAAGGGATGGCACAGCTTCGTCTGGATGATGAAAATCATTGTCCCCATCTCATTTCTCACGATGCTCCTGGTCTGGAGCGGCTGGCTCCATTATCTGGATGCCCTTTTGAAACCGGCGATGGGCTTCATCAATCTGCCTCCCTCCGCGGCCCTGCCGATCGTCATCGGCATGCTGGCGGGCATATACGGGGGGATTGCCGCGATGGTTTCCCTGCCCCTGACCCCGGACCAAATGACCCTCGTCGGCATTTTTCTCTTAACGGCCCATAATCTGATCCAGGAAGGGATCATCCAGGGGAAATCAGGCATCCACCCCTTAAAGGCGACTTTCTGCCGCATCGGCTGTGCTGTTTTGACCCTGGTCTTGCTCACCCCCTGGTTTCCCCATACTGCCGAGGACATTGGCACGCCCCTGGCCACCACCGCCCTGCAGCCCCTGTTCGCGACGGCCCTCCAGAACTGGCTCGTGAGCACCGCCTGGCTGACGGGCCAAGTCTTCCTGATCATCATGAGTCTGCTGACCATCCTTGAACTGTTGAAGATCTCCGGATGGATACGCTATATTGTGGCCCTGCTTTTGCCTTTCCTCAAGGTGATGGGGCTGGACCGGAAACTCGCCTTTTCGTGGATCACGGCGATTATCTTCGGCGTGGCCTATGGCGGATCGGTGATCATGGAAGAAAGCAAGGGAGGAAATATTGCCCGGGAAGCTGTGGAAGCGCTGCACCTGTCCATCGGGATCAACCATTCCATGATCGAGGACACGCTCCTGCTCGTCGCCTTGGGCCTCAGCGCCTTCTGGCTCTATGTGCCCCGGCTGCTGATGGCCATCGCGGCCGTGCACCTCCTCAAGTTATGGCGCCTAATTAAGCAGCCAGGAGTCAGGAGCCAGTATCCAGAATGAACAACTCCGTCTTTCTGAATGCTGACTCCTGGCTCCTGGCTGCTATTTTTTGTATTAAATATTTCAATATCGCAGGAGAGCGGCGATCCCGCCTACCTCGGTCAGCGTGGGCAGGGGATCGGTAAAGTGGGCCTGCCCGCCCGCCCGGTAGACCAGATCCAAAATTTCGTTAAAGATTCCGATCAGGTATAACGACCCGCCCCCGCAGGAGGGGCAAGACTTCACCAAACCGATCTGGACGACCTGACAGTTGCGGCACCGCATGCCCAGGGGTTGAAAGGTGCGGTCCACCACAATTTCCTCGATGCGCTGGGCCTGGGCCATGGGCAAGATCTCTTCCGGCCCGACCACGGCCAGACCACCCCGCAGGTACTCGGCGCGGATCTTTTCCCAGTGCTCTTGACCGGTGAGGCGCTCTTCTTCCTGGAAGAGCCTCAGGATTTCTTTGTTCACGAAGGCCTCTCCCTTGCTTAAGTCAACGGCCTTTCCCAGCACCTTCTGCTGCAATTCCCGGGGCATTTGCTCCTGGATGGCCCGCAGCGTTTCCCTGCTGCCCACCATCAGGACGTGGTCGATCTCTTCCGTCTTCCCGATATCCGTCAGGGCCGCGACTGTCTCCCGGGCGTAGTGATGCAGTTCCTTGTCCCGGCGCCGTTCATAGCGCTGTTGCGACCACCCCCCCACCTTGACATGATTTTTTACGTGCCCCTTGATGACCTCTTCCGGACCGGTATCTCCCAGTGAGACAAGGAAGATGCGGGACTTGTGGTTGTCGGCGATCACCACGGCCGTGGTGGCGTGCCCGGCCCGCAGCTCTGCCAGGGGCCTGATAAAGGGTGAGGCATCGATCGATACATGGTCCGGAACGGGCACGGACAGGGGGAAAGCCCGGAAGAAATCCAGAACCCAGCAGGAAAAGAGGCACAGCGCTCCCTCCTGCAGTGGCTGGCGGTGCAGGTATTCCCGGACCGCCCGGACGTTGGCGTCGAAATACTCCTGCTCGTCTTTGGCCGCACCGTCTCCCAGAAGCAGACGCCGCAGTTGAGCAAATTTCTTTTCCAGTTCGGCAACCGAGGCTGGTCCGGCTAAGTAGACACTCAAAAAGGCCCGGTCCGGAGCGGTCAGGGCCGCCAGTTTCTTCAGTTCCCTAAGGGAAAACATTTTCCTTCCTTTTTCCAGAGGATGCTACCCGTCTCGGGATAGAGGAGATCCGGCGCGCACAGCATCAGTTCACCCTCTGCTACCCGTGACAAGACTACCACCGACTTTTCCGAAAGAATTTCCGGGATATAACACTTGATCACCGCGCTCAGCCCGGCAAGCGGTCCAACGGACGTTGCAGTTGCCGGATGTCCCGGGCCATTTATTTTTCTTTTGACTTTCCATATGTTACACTATAATATCGCAATAAATGGTCGCAAACAAGAATAAATGCAATACGCGGACAGTAACAGGGTAAATTTTCCACATCTCACGATTAATATCACCATAAGCGGATGCTTCCGCCGCCGTTAGGCCTTGACCGAATCTATTCACACCCATAAGGAAATTTTTCACAATGGACATCCCACGAATCTTCAACATTACTGAAAGTGCTCACCGCATCCACAACCCGATCACACCCGAAAAGCTCGCCACTCTCGGCGCGGCGCTGCGTCTGGAATCGGGAGGCCGAGTGCTCGACCTCGGCAGCGGTTCGGGGGAGATGCTTTGCACCTGGGCACGCGATCACGGCGTCATCGGCACCGGCATCGACATGAGCCAGTTGTTCACCGAGCAAGCGAAACTACGTGCTGAAGAACTCGGCGTCGCCGATCAAGTCA
>Ga0082335_1001207_pt1 | contig 57390 bp, 29 predicted proteins | sample Subgrocontami58m_FD_72375 | JGI IMG/M metagenome (GOLD analysis project Ga0082335, IMG submission 72375) | Subsurface groundwater microbial communities from S. Glens Falls, New York, USA - GMW37 contaminated, 5.8 m (SPADES assembly) (version 2) ... | reverse complement strand
AGACCCTAAGGACCTGAAAACAAAAAAGAGGATAAAGAACATTGTCTTATCCCGGCAGATAGCCATGTTTATCGCCAGAGAATTGACGGCAATGTCTTTACCCGAGATAGGGCAGGCGTTTGGAGGAAAAGACCACACAACGGTTTTACATTCTTTTAAAAAAATCAAGGCTGCTACTGCGAACGATGGTCAATTAAAACAGGCCATTGAGCGGATCGTTTTGGATATTAAGTCAGACTCAAGTATTTTAAAGTAGTTACACACAGGTTGATCTGCTGTTTCTGTTTCACCCAAAGGCGGTTATGGAGTTTTCAACAGAATCCAAAGTCCCTACTAATACTACTGGTTATATCTTAAATATAATAGAACTATAGGCTTTTTACGGAGGCTCATTTATGAAGATCAAGATAGACAAAGGAGAATTATTAAAAGGTGTGCAGGTAGCAGGAAATATAATCACGCCTAAAAATGTGTTACCAATACTTTCAAATATTTTATTTGAAACGACGAAGAACAAACTAAAACTTACCACAACTGATCTAGATATTGGTATTTCTATAACTCTTGACGCGGAGATCATTGAACCGGGAGCTATCACAATACCAACTAAAAGGTTAAGTGATATTATAAAGGAGTTACCGTCGGGAATAGTGCAATTGACCACAAAGAAAAATAATATTGTGGATATCCAGTTAGAAAACTGTGAATTCCGGTTGATCGGGCTGCCTAAAGAGGAGTTTCCAAAACTTCCGGAATTAAAAGACAAAGAAGTGTTGGAATTAGATCAGGATGTATTGAAAAATATGTTATACCTTACGTCTTTTGCTGTTTCTCATGAAGAGACCAGGTATGTGTTGAATGGGTTATTGCTGGAGATCAAGGCCGGGCAAGGTGGCCAATCTGTGATCAAGTTGGTTGGAACAGATGGCCGCAGGCTTGCCGCAGCGGAAAAAAAATTAGACCTAAAGATACACAAAGACATTAAAATGATCATTCCTTATAAGTCTATCCAGGAGCTTATGCGCAATCTTAAGGGGGAGGGTGTGGTTTCCCTTGTGGTTGGGCAAAATCAGGTATTTTTTGAAATGGACGGAATAGTGCTTATCTCGCGCCTTATTGAGGGCGACTTTCCTGACTATAACAAAGTGATACCGGCCGCTTCCAGCACCAAGATCCAACTTGATAAAGAAAGGTTTATTTTGGTGTTGAGAAGGGCAAATCTACTGACTACTCAGGATTTCCAGGCTGTAAAATTTGAAGTGTTTAAGAACAAGCTGGTAGTTTCAAAGTCAACTCCTGACATAGGCGAGTTTAAAGAGGAGATACCTTTAGAGTATAGCGGGAAAGAGCTTGTGATAGGGTTTAATCCCAACTATTTTTTAGAGATGCTTAAGAATTGGCAAGAGGATTCGTTTAGCCTGGAATTTTATGACGCCGAAAAACCCGGCGTTATACGGTCTAGCGACTACGTCTATATCGTGCAGCCAATGAGGTTGGGGTCGTGAGCCATGGACCAGATAAAAGACGTCCTTCATAGCGTCATACACGATCTAATGAAGCAAAAGAAGGGCGTAGACTTTCAAAAGGCCCAGGATGTCTTAAAAAAAGCAATTGGCGCAAAGGCATTCGCGCACACGCAGATAGTTTATTTGACAAAAGAGAAAATTCGGGTTAATGTAGATAGCTCAAGCAGGCTTTACGATCTGAATTTAAGAAAAGAACGCATTGCCAGGGAAATAAACGACGGATTAAACATAAAAGACATCAGGTTCAGGCTTGGCGATATAATTAAGCCGCGCGATCGTTCAGCAAGGGATTAGACACGGACATGGCAGAGATAAAAAAATATGACGCGACAACAATACAGGTATTAGAAGGCACGGACGCTGTCCGCATGCGGCCGGCGATGTATATCGGCGATACGACGAGCCGCGGGCTGCACCATTTGGTCTACGAAGTCGTTGATAACGCAGTAGACGAGGCGCTCGGAGGTTTTTGTAAGACCATTACCGTTGTTGTACATCAGAACCAGAGCGTAAGCGTCACTGATGACGGCCGCGGCATACCTGTGGACATCCATGCCACGGAAAAAAAGCCAGCCGTAGAAGTCGTCCTTACAACTCTTCATGCCGGAGGTAAGTTTGACCATCGTGTATATAAAGTATCAGGCGGCTTGCACGGTGTAGGCGTCAGCGTTGTCAATGCTTTGGCAGAATGGCTTGAAGTAGAAATTAAAAGAGACGGCAAGGTATATCATCAGCGATACGAGCGTGGTAAAACAGCCTCTAAACTCACCACTATAGGCAAGGCCAAGACCACCGGCACCAAGGTCACGTTCAAGCCTGACAAGCAGATCTTTAAGGCCATTGACATGACCTATGATATTTTGGCTAACCGCCTGCGTGAACTCGCGTTCTTGAACAAAGGCCTGTCCATCAAGCTTTTGGATGAGCGCACGGACAAAGAGTCGGAGTTCTGTTTTAACGGCGGCATCATTTCGTTCGTGGAGCACCTGAACAAGAATAAAAATTTATTACATAACAAAGTTCTTTATTGCGAAAAGTCCGGCGACGATATGGTCTTAGAGCTCGGCATGCAATATAATGACAGTTACGCCGAGAATATCTTCGCGTACGCCAACAATATCAATACTGTTGAGGGAGGAACGCACTTAAGCGGTTTTAAATCCGCTTTGACGCGCGCCATTAATCAGTATGTAAAAAATAAAAATCTTTTGAAAGACACGAGCGCCAGCATTTCCGGAGATGACGTGAGAGAAGGCCTTACCGCAGTCATAAGCCTTAAGCTCCCCAATCCGCAATTTGAAGGCCAGACCAAGACCAAGCTGGGTAATTCCGAGGCAGATGGTTTTGTCGCGTCCCAAACCTTCGAATTTCTATCAAGCTACTTTGAGGAAAATCCATCCGTTGCCAATAAGATAGTTGAAAAGGCTGTTCTAGCTGCACGCGCCAGAGACGCGGCAAGAAAAGCGCGCGAACTTACGCGCAGAAAAGGCGCTTTGGAAGGCCTGTCTCTTCCTGGCAAGCTTGCTGATTGTTCCGAAACAGACGCCACGATGTCTGAAATATTCCTCGTCGAGGGCGATTCGGCCGGGGGTTCAGCAAAACAAGGCAGGGACAGAAGGTTCCAGGCGATATTACCTCTTAAGGGAAAGATCTTGAATGTTGAAAAGTCAAGGCTGGACAAGATCTTGGCTAACGAAGAAATCCGCACTATTATCACTGCCCTTGGCACTGGCGTTGGCGAAGAATTCTCCATAGAGAAGCTGCGTTATCACAAGATCGTTATAATGTGCGATGCCGACGTTGACGGTTCGCATATCCGCACCTTGCTTTTGACGCTTTTCTTGAGGCAGCTGCCCAAGCTGATAGAGGGCGGGTTTGTTTATATAGCCCAGCCGCCTCTTTATAAGGTAAAACGTGGCCAAAGAGAGGAATATATCCAAACCGAAGACCAGATGAACCAATTGATGTTAGATCTTGGAAGAGAAGGACTTAAGTTTACAATTTTATCCGATAAGAAGACTCTTAACGATCCGCAGTTCAAGGAACTGTTGGAATATTTGGTTGAGCTTGAAAGATTTAATCATATTTTAGAGAAAAAGGGAGTTAACTTCAGTAAAATAATCGAAAATAGGCATAAAAAGACCAAAAAACTGCCTATTTATGTGGCAAAAGTGGAGCATGATACCCATTATTTGTATTCCGATGCTGAGTTAGCCAAGCTTTCAACCACTGCAAAGGGCGAAAACGAAGAATTTGACCATGTTGAGATCTACGACACAGAAGAAATTGAAAAGATAATCTCAAGCATAGAGAAGCTAGGCATACCCATTGAAGCTTATTTTTCTATGCAAGACAAGAAGCTGAAGGCCCGCTTCAGGCTTTCTAATGATGACGATTTTGATTTTTTTGTTCTGCCTGATGTTCTTGGGCATGTCAAAAACCAGGCACGCAAAGGAATGAATATACAGCGATATAAAGGTTTGGGCGAGATGAATCCGCATCAGCTTTGGGAAACTACCATGGACCCTGAGAAAAGGACTATATTAAAAGTGGCGCTTGAAGACGCCATTGGTACGGATGAGATCTTTACGATCCTTATGGGAGACCAGGTAGACCCGCGCAGAGAGTTTATTGAAAAGAACGCGCACTTGGTGCGCAATTTGGACATTTGAGTACCAAAATTCAGGGGGTGCTATGAGCAATGGCGAAGCAGGCGTGCTTCATCCGATCGCGATAGTAAAAGAGTCGGCGGCAGGGTGGCTGAAGAATCTGGTTCCTTTAGTGCTGTTTTACAGCATCAATGTTGTTTTGTCATTGCTGTTAAGGGCAGCCAATGAAATGGCCGCGGGAACAGCTAGCCTTATCAACCCGTGGATAATTTATTCTATTATATTGCTTGAGGTAGTTTTTACAGCTGTTCTAAGCTCGTTCGTATGCTTTTTCTGCATCAGCTATATCAAAAAATTTTTAGAGGATAAACGCGCCGCGCTCATGCCTGTCTATCAACAAGCGTGCGCCGGTTTTGCCAGCTATTTTAAAGCGACGGCAGTATTGTTCATTTTTGTTTTGGGCGTATTGTTTGCCGCTACCATGTTTTCCGAGTGGGGAAAACAGTTTTACTGGGCAAAAGGCGCGAACAATTACAAGATGGCGGTTTTATTGGCGACCAGCACTGTTTCCGTTGCGTTTTCCATAGCAGCGGCGTGGTATGGGTTCTTTTTCGCGTTTGCTCCGCTGATAGCGGCCTTTGAAAAAAAAGGAGTTTTATCTGCAATGCGCGAGAGTAGAAGCAGGGTGCGCGGTAACGCGCTGCGCTCATTATCGCCATTTTTATTGTTCGGTATTTTTTATCTTCTTGTCGGCGTCCTTGCTATTTTTATAGCGACGCGTTTTACGCGGGACAAGCAGATCTTAGACTATATTGATCCGGTCATGTTGGCGCTGTTCGCGCCGTTGGCGCTGGCTATCTGGTATGTGAGTTACGGCAAACTTAGCGAATTAAAAAAATCAAAAGGGATATAAGAGGCAAAGTTAATGTACGCTGAGAATGAAAAAATAATACCGGTTTGTATTGAAGATGAGATGAAAGGGTCGTATCTGTCTTACGCGATGAGCGTTATCGTAGGGCGCGCTTTGCCCGACGTCAAAGACGGCCTTAAGCCCGTGCACCGCAGGATACTATTTGCCATGCACGAACTCAGCCTTGACCACACAAAACCTTATAAAAAATCCGCCCGCATCGTCGGCGAATGCCTCGGAAAATATCACCCGCACGGAGATACTGCTGTCTATGACACTATGGTGCGCATGGTGCAGGATTTTTCACTTCGCTATCCCTTGGTGGACGGCCAAGGAAATTTTGGCTCGGTCGATGGAGATGCTGCGGCCGCGATGCGATACACAGAGGCGAGGTTGGCCGCTATATCCGACGATATGCTGGGAGACATTGAAAAAGATACCGTTGATTTTGTGCCTAACTTTGACGCCTCTTTGCAGGAACCAGTGCTTTTGCCATCTGTTTTGCCGAATCTTTTAGTGAACGGTTCTAGCGGTATAGCTGTAGGCATGGCGACTAATGTGCCGCCGCACAATCTTACAGAGGTCGTTGACGGTATTTGTTTTTTGATAGATAAACCAGAGGCTGAAATAAAAGAGCTTATGCGTTTTATCAAGGGCCCTGATTTTCCTACGGGCGGCATTATCTGCGGCCGCGATGGTATCAAGGACGCCTTTAATACAGGCAGGGGCAAGATCACGTTACGCGCGAGAGCTTCTATTGAGCGCCAGAAGAGCGGGAGAGATAATATCCTTATTGCCGAGATTCCCTATCAGGTCAACAAGACTACTCTTATTGAATCCATCGCTGACCTCGTGCAGGAAAAAAAGATAGAAGGAATAAGCGACATCCGCGACGAATCCGATAAAGACGGCATGCGCGTAGTTATAGAGCTTAAGCGCGATTCTGAACCGCAGATCATTTTAAACCAGCTTTATAAGCACACCCAGCTTGAGACGACGTTTGGCATAATCGCTTTGGCCTTAGTTGAAGGAAGGCCAAGGGTCCTTAATTTAAAACAGATCATCCGCTGTTACATAGACCATCGCAAGGTCATAGTCAGGCGCCGCACGCAGTTTGACCTAGACAAGGCCTTAAAGCGGGCGCACATATTAGAGGGCTTAAAGATCGCTCTCAAACACCTAGACCGCATTATAAAGACTATCCGCGCGTCAAAGAACACGCCCGAGGCCAAAAAGGCCCTGATGAAAAATTTTGACCTCTCTGATCTCCAGGCGCAGGCGATCTTAGAGATGCAGTTACAGCGCCTGACAGCCCTTGAGCGTGACAAGATAGATGCTGAATACTTAGAGCTATTAAAACAGATAGAAAAATTCCGCGCGATCTTGGCGTCTGAGAAATTAATAGAAGTAATTATAAAAGACGAACTGGCCGCCTTAAAAAAGAAATATGGCGACGAGCGCAGGACTGAGATAATAGGCGAGGTTGAGGACATAGAGTTAGAGGATCTGATCGCTGAAGAAGATATGGTCATCACTATTTCGCACGCCGGATATATAAAAAGACTGGCCATCAGCTCCTACCGCAAACAGAAGCGCGGCGGCAAGGGCGTGACCGCCATGGAGACGAGGGAAGAGGATTTTGTTGAGCGTCTTTTTGTAGCATCCACAAAAGACTACTTACTTGTGTTCACTGACCAGGGCCGGCTCCACTGGATAAAGGTGTATGAGATACCGCTGGCTTCGCGCCAGTCAAAAGGCAAGGCCATCATTAACCTTTTGCAGGTAAGCGCCAAAGAAAAAGTGGCGGCTGTGCTTCCAGTCAAGGAGTTTAGCGATCAAAAATCCATCATCATGTGTTCTAAGATGGGTGTCATAAAGAAGACTTTATTGTCGGCCTTTGCCAATCCGCGAAAAGGTGGCATTGTGGCTATGGGCCTGGATAAAGATGACGCGGTAATGGAAGCAAAACTGACCGATGCCAACCAGGATATACTTATAGCTACGCGTCAGGGCAAGGCAATACGATTTCAGGAAAAACAGATCCGCGAAATGGGCAGACAGGCCAAGGGTGTGCGCGGCATATCTCTGGGCAAGAAGGACGAGGTCGTAGGCATGGAGATCATCTCAGCTGATCTTGCTAAGACGGGCTCTACTATTTTAACGGTCACCTCCGGCGGCTTTGCCAAGAGGACGGTCCTGGACGAATATAGGATCCAATCACGCGGAGGCAAGGGCATTATCAATGTGAAAGTCACGGCAAAGAATGGCGAAGCAGTGGCGCTTAACTGCGTGTTGCCCGACGACGAACTTATGACAATTACTCAGCAGGGCATGATGGTGCGTTGCCCTGTTAAAGATATCCGAGAGACAGGCCGCAACGCCCAGGGCGTGCGCCTGATAGCGTTAGATAAGAACGACGCTGTCACATCCGTTGCGAAGATCGTAGCAAAAGAAGAAGAGTGATCCATTAATTTTGCCAGAGGCGAAATTAATGGCGCTATCGTCTAGTCCGGTCTAGGACGTCAGCTTCTCAAGCTGAAGACTCGGGTTCGAATCCCGATAGCGCTATAGATCCTGTTTTTCCAAAAATTCTCAAAGCGGAGCCCAGCATAAAAAAAGAACTGATCCTCGTAAACCCCCGCCTTTCGTATTATCTCTTTAACTTTCTTCAGGCCAACGCGGCTGGCAATCCCATACCGCATTCTTTGCACACGTTGGCTGCCCTTACTCCGAAAGACTATCAAATAAAGATCATTAACCAAAAACAGTTTTGGCTAAAAAGGGATTTTGTCGGAGACTCGCTTGTAGGCATAACGTGTTTGACCGCGGCTGTTACTGAAGCTTATGAGCTCGCGGATAAATTTCGCAAAGCAGGGTCTTGTGTTGTGCTTGGAGGCCCACATGTGAGCGCTTTGCCGGATGAAGCGCTGGCGCATTGCGATAGCGTTGTTATAGGTGAGGCAGAGTCAGCCTGGGGCCAGGTCATTAAGGACTATGAAGCAGGCGCGTTACAAAAGATATACCAGGGGGAGCCGCTGGAGGATTTTTTTACGCCAGCCTATGATTATTTTCTGCACTTAGACCCGGCAGTTCTTCAGCGCTCCGGCATCCACATTGACCGAGGGTGTAAATACCATTGCGAATTTTGCGCCCGCATATCGCAATGGCTGCGTTTTGTAAAGATAGAGCAGGTCCTTGAGCTTATTAAGCGTATTAAAAATAGAAGGCGGAACTTTTTTATCCGTACATTTTTTCGCAGGCCTCTTGCAAGGTCGGGCGTTAGCTTTGATTGCGACAATATTTTTTCAAATCCTGATTATGCTAAAGAGTTATTCAAGGCTATGATACCGCTTAAGGTCAGGTGGGGTGCGAATTGTTCAATTGATATAGGGTTTGACGATGAGGCTTTGCAGTTGGCCAAGGATAGCGGCTGTGTTGGAATGCTGATAGGATTTGAAACCATATATCCCGAAGAGCACAGGAAGACGTCTCTGCCGCAGTTACAATCAGCTGAGGATTACAGAAAGGCCATTGCTAATATAAGGGCCCATGGGATAACCTTATTAGGTTCTTTTATTCTTGGCATAGATAGGTATGGCCACAGGGATTATCTGCGGTTACTCTGGTTTTTGTTGCGATGCAGGCTTTGGTTTTTTGTATTGACGATCCTAACACCTTTTCCAGGCTCAGCTTTATTCTCCCGGCTAAAGAAGGAAGGCCGCATTCTTTCTTTTGACTGGCGTAAATACATCTTTCTTTTTTGCGTTATCAAACCGAAGCACACATCTGTTTTATCCGTATACGCGTGGTTTTGGTTTATCAGGGTCTTATCGGTTTTCTTTTCCCCTTACCTTCTTTTTGTAATGTTACTTTTTTTTGTAAGTTCGGAAGCAGGGTATCGCTTAAGCCGGCACATCTTCCATGGTTTTTGAAGCCACGCGCTCATTGAAAGTTATTGATTTAGAAAAAATATTGTGTTATAACTAATTCATTATAAAGGAGAAGCAAAATGCCCAAGAGAACTGTTTTATCTCTTCTTGTGATATTGTTTTTGAGCTTCGTTGTTTTGCCGGGTTGTGATCTGATGGAGAACCTTTTCCCAGGCAAGTTCTCCTCGGCTCCGAAAGTAACAGGTAAAACTACCACAGCAACTACACCTGTTGCCGATACCGCAGAACCTGTCCTGGGAACTGTTTTGGCGCGTGTCAATAACAATGTAATAACTCTTGAGAGCTTTGACGAAAAAGTAAAGAACATTGAAGCACTCTCCCCGGACATCAAGATAAATACGCTGGACGCCAAAAAGGCTTATTTAAATGACCTCGTGACGCAGGATCTTCTTCTTCAGGAGGCCAGGGCGCGCGGCATAGACAAGAAAAAAGATATTAAGGACGCTATAGAAGAATTTAAGAAGCAGGTATTGGTGCGCCAGTTGGTGATGGACGAGACAACAGGCATCGCAATTGAGCCGGCGGACATAGAAATTTTTTACAATCAATATAAGAAAGAATTCGCGGCCCCCGAGGAGATAAAGGCCAGAGAGATCGTCGTATCTTCTGAGGCTACAGCAAAGGAGATCCTGATAGGCCTTCTTCAGGGAGGGGATTTTGTGGCTGTTGCTAAAGAGCGCTCCATAGCTCCCAGCGCAAGCTCTGGCGGGGACCTTGGTATTGTGAAAAAAGGCGCGAAGTTTGATAAATTCTATGAGGTCATATCTACCCTTGAGCCAGGACAGGTCAGCCAGATCTTTAAGGGGCCGGAAGGTTTTTATATAGTGAAAGTTGACCAAAAGAAGGGTGGCACTGTGCCGCCATTGACCGAGGTTTACGACCAGATCAAGAACGGCCTTCTTCAGCAAAAGACAGCGGCGCGCATCCAGGAGTTGACCGAGAAGATAAAGCGCGAAGCTAAAATAGAGATCAAAGAAGAGCTACTAAGGTAACCATGGATAAGAAAAAATTGAGTTTGATATTGGCGCTCGTATTAGCCGGCATGGGCGTTGTAATGATAAGGAATTATATCTCCCAAACAGAGAAGAAATTCGTCAAGGAAGAAAAGAAGGCTTACGTGCTTGTGGCAACGGCAAATATAGTCGCCGGCACAACCATTGATTCATCAATGATAAAGTTTGACGCGGTGCCAGAAAGGTATGTCCAGCCCAAAGCGCTTAATTCCGAGAGCCTCGTAGTAGGCAAGCGCGCGATCGCCGATATTTTTCCCGGAGAGCAGATAATGTCCACTAAGCTGACCATTTCAGTAAGGGATACAAGCCTTGCTATGAGGACTCCTCAAGGGAAACGCGCGATAACAGTTACGATACCTCTGTTGTCAGCTGTGGGCGGCAAGATACGGCCCGGAGATTATGTGGATGTTGTCGGGACCTTTTCTTACAACGCGCAGGTTGAGGGCAAGCAAGTAGTAGAGCCTGTCAGCGTGACTTTATTTCAGAATGTTTTGCTATTGGGCCTGGAAGGAAATGCTCCGCCGGAGAGAGGCAAACCAGCGCCTGCTCCGACAGACCTTATTGTGACACTGGCGCTCTCTCCTAAAGAAATAGCTCTTTTGACTTACGCCCTTGATGGCCAGGGCAGGATAAGGCTTGTTTTAAGGCCGCCTTTGGAAACAGCAGTTGAGCCTGTGCCGCCTGTTGAAGTAAATACATTATGGCAGTATGTGTTCAGCAACCTCGGCCAGGAATTTATGAAGACAAAAGAAGATAGGTCACCCATGGTCAAGCAACAGCAGGAAAAGAAGGTTGAACCAGCGCCTGCTCCGGCTATGGAGATCTATCGCGGCACGCAGAAGTCCAGCATGATATTAAAATAGCCTATATGAGACATAGAGTCACAATATTGTTAGCCCGCCACTTTCTTGTTCTTGCCCTGAGTTTCGCGGCATCCGGTCCTGTCTACCCCGAATTTTTTTCTGAAGAATATGGCTCTCCTCGCAAATTGGATGTGGTGGTCGGTGAGTCCAAGGTGTTGACGGTTTCCAATCCAAAGAGGGTGGCTATCGGAGACCCTGCGATAGCAGATGTGGCCGGCGCAAGCGCCACAGAGATCATCATTTCGGCAAAGGCAGCAGGTGAAACGAACCTGCAGGTCTGGGATGATATGGGGCAAAGAGAGATCGCTATTTCGGTCTTTACCGAAGACCTGTCCAAATTAAAAACCAGGTTAGAAGATCTGTTCCGGACAGCGGGAATACGCGGGATAACATTCCAGGTCGGGGAACAGGAGCGAAAGATATTTGTACTCGGAGATCTGCCTTTGCGCAAGAAAGAGGTCATTGTCCAGCTTTTGGGAAGTTTTAAAGAGAAGATAATAGACCTCGTCACTTATTCTGAAGACAATCCGCTTGTTGAAATGGACGCGCAGATCATGGAGATAAAAAAGACCGCTGTTGATAAGCTGGGAGTAAGTTGGTCACAGTCGCTTGCTTTCACTGAAACCCCTACACCTAGCTCGCACACATTGAACAGGCACATAGGCGATTCGCTTAAGGCCGGTATCCAGGCGCAGTTTACGCGCAATTCGCTCACCGCGACCTTAGATATATTGGAACAGGATAATCTCGCGCGCACATTGGCGCGGCCTAAGCTTGTCGCGCTTAGCGGCAAAGAAGCTAAATTCCTGGTCGGAGGCGAAGTCCCTATTTTGTCAAGTGTCAGCGTGACGAGCGGCACGACGACAACCGCCGTTGATTATGTGGATTACGGCATAAAGCTTAATATTAAACCTGAGGTCAAAGAGAACGGCGGTATCCTATGCAAAATAGAGGTAGAGATCAAAAGCATAGATACGTCAACTCAGCTGTCTATTCCATCCGGCGGAGGCACAACGACAACACCCGGTTTTAAGACGCGCACCACATCCACAGAACTTTATCTAAAAAATAACCAGACAATATTCCTGGCAGGCCTTATCAATAACGAAGAAAGTAATAATTTAACACAGGTCCCCGCGTTAGGAGATATCCCTATAATAGGCATGCTTTTCAGGTCCAAGAGCTTTCAGCTCGGAGATACGGAACTGGTCATATCAATTACGCCAAGGATAGTCAACTACGGAGATATGAGCCAGGATATCCAGGATGCCACGGCCGCGGCCAAAAGAGATCCAGACGAAGAGCCGGCGGACGCGTATATCCGCACTGTCCAGGAGATCATTTTAAAGAATGTCAGTTATCCGCTTGAGGCGCAGCGCGCCAATTTATCCGGCGGCGTTGTCTTAAGCCTGCACTTATTCTCCAACGGCCAGCTGGCCGGAGTTGTTGTGAACGAGTCTTCGGGCCATAAGCTGTTGGACAATGCCGCGCTGTTCACGGTAAAAAGGCTCGCTCCTTATCCATCGTTTCCCAAGGGCCTGCTCTTAAAAGAGATCTGGGTAGAAGTGCCCATCACGTACCAATTGGCTTAATATATGGCAGAAGAACCCCGCATAGGCAACGTCATATCTATTTTTAGCACCAAGGGCGGCGTCGGCAAGACACTCCTTGCTGTTAATGTCGCCATTGCCATGGCGCAAGAAGGCAAAAAAGTAGCACTTATAGACCTGGACCTTCAGGCTATACAGGATATGGCCCGGATGATAGACGCGACCCCGCAGTATTCGATCTTTGATATCGTATCCATTATTGATAAGGTCGAGCAATCAGGGAATATAAAAAATTATATGACCCTTGTTCCGGTCGGCATAGATTTTCTGCCGGCCATAACCAGGCCAAAGCAATCTCCACACATAACAGGAGACCGCATAGGCAAGGTTATATCAATGCTAACGCCATTGTATGATTTTATTATTGTGGACGGCGGCAGGGCTTTTACAGACAGCCTTATCAGTATTTTCAACCGCTCCAACCTCATACTTTTTATCGTTACTCCTGACATTCTTTCTGTTTACGAGACGCGCTGGGGGCTTGATGTGCTTCAGTCGCTGCATTTTCCTTTGAAGATGATAAAGCTTCTTTTGAACAGGGCAGAGAGTAAGTCAGGCTTGTCCTGGCAGGAAGTGAAACTTGCATTGCCGTGCGAAATAATATCCAGCATACCCAGCGACGGAAGAGTGGTGGGCCTGGCGTTGAACAGGGGCGTGCCGGTGGTAGTTGATAATCCCTCAAGCCGCGTGAGCGTAGCTATTAAAAAATTCGCGCAGGACCTTATAAACAATTCAAGCCTCTATATCGCGCACAAGGAAGTTGAAGAACTCAGGTCAATTAAAAAGGAAGACATGCCTTCAGCCGGCACGTTTTGGGATGCCATGGGCCTGGCTGATAAGGTCAAGTGGATAAAACCAATTGAGCAGGAAGACGAGATAATAAAACTTAAGCGTAGAATACACGCGCGCCTTATAGAAGAGTTGGACTTAAAGCGCTTAGACATGGAGTTGATCAATAATCCCAAAAAGGCCAAGGAGCTGCGGGAAAAGGCTGAAAAGATCGTTACCAATCTATTGGCTGAAGAGACCGGCGCTTTCTTGTCTTCGTTTGAGGTCCGCGAAAAACTCGTTAAAGACGTTGCCGATGAAGCGCTTGGGCTTGGTCCGTTAGAAGAACTTATACGCAGCCAGGACATAACAGACATCATGGTCAATAATAAGGACCAGATATATATTGAACAACACGGCAAGCTTGAATTGACCAGCAAAAAATTCATCTCCGACGACCAGGTGCGTGTCGTTATTGAACGTATCATTGCGCCTCTTGGCAGGCGCATTGATGAATCAGTTCCCATGGTAGACGCCCGCCTGCCTGACGGCTCGCGCGTCAATGCCATCATACCCCCGTTGTCTTTGACAGGGCCGACCTTGACTATCAGGAAATTCGCCAGAGAGCACTATACGGTAGAAGACCTTATCTCGCGGTTCTTCAGCCTTGATAAAAACATAGCTGATTTTCTTTCTGCCTGTGTCATGTCCAGGAAGAACGTGATAGTTTCAGGCGGAACAGGTTCAGGAAAAACAACTTTTTTGAACATCCTTTCTACTTTTATTCCTAACGACGAAAGGATAGTCACCATTGAAGATGCCGCTGAATTGCGCTTAAACCAGGAACATTGGGTGCGCTTAGAGTCAAGGCCGCCTAATATAGAAGGTAAGGGCGCTATTACTATCCGCGACCTTTTCCGTAACTGCCTGAGAATGAGGCCTGACCGCATTGTCATAGGTGAGTGCCGCGGCGGCGAGGTCTTAGATATGTTGCAGGCCATGAATACAGGCCACGACGGCTCAATGACCACAATTCACGCTAATTCCACGCGCGACGTCCTCTCACGCCTTGATTCAATGATACTTATGAGCGGCGTGGAACTGCCAATACGCGCCATACGCGAAATGACAGCCTCTGCTATTGACCTTGTTGTCCAGACCGCAAGGCTTTCCGACGGTTCAAGAAAGATCGTACAGGTGACAGAGATAGCCGGCATGGATGATGAGACGCACATCAGGTTCGCGGATATATTCCGTTTCAAACAACTAGCTATTGATAAAGAACACAACAACAAGGTCATAGGAAGATTCATAGCCACTGGGCACATCCCGTCATTCTATGATGAATTGATCACCCGCGGCATCAACCTCTCCAAAGATATCTTTACCGCTACCGAAACTCTAGAATAATCCGCTTTTTATTAAGCTTGTGAAATAGAAGGCAAGATAAAAACAGGCTAACATTGTTAGGGCCATTTTTATAAAATAGGGCGAGACCAAAAGGCCTACGACGCGCACTATAACAAACCATAGCGCAAGCGACAACCTGGACATATGTTTTGGTTGGAAAACGACATGATGTAAAGAGTCATATTTTCGCCAATCAAATGTTGTAATTCGGCCCTCGTGTTTGAGCCGCTCGAAAAGTTGCGAGGCTGGAAAAGGCGTTAAGATGGTGAGCGAAATTGAATATAGCCCTGACCGTATCAAAAACCACATAAGCTTTAAATAATCTCTGTGAGTATAATTATCAAAACCCAGGATAAACGCGCCTGTGACCTTTATTCCATAGGATTTGATATTCTTAATGGCTTTGATGTAATCATCTGTTGAGCTCATATTGCCGACAGAAGTTTTTTGCAATTTCTTAGGGTATATCGTTTCAAATCCTATAAAAAGGCCTTTACATCCGCTCTCTTTAGCTAATTTCAGAGCGTCATTATCAAACGCTATATCAATAGAACTATTTCCTGTCCAACTCAGGCGCATAGGCGCAAGGCCTGAAAAAAGTTTTTTAGCATATTCCGGGCTTGAATAGATATTATCGTCTCTAAAAATTATATTTGGCTTTAGGCCAAACGGCAATTTAACGCCATCGCGGATTTTTTTAACAAGATTGAGCGCCTGGTCTAATTTGACAAGGCGAAGCCCGCCGGAATGAGGCACACAAAAATCGCAATGGTATTTGCACCCGCGGCTAAGCAAAAGCCCTGTTTTGTATAAGACCTTAGGGTCAATTTTTAAGAAGTAGTTGTAGCTTGGTGAAAAGTAATCTTCAAGCGGCAAGCCTTTATAGGTCTGCTTTAGTGTTTTATTTTCGTGATCCCGCACCAATTCCGGCCATACGGATTCCGCTTCTCCAAGGACTACGCTGTCACAATGCTTTAGCGCTTCTTGCGGAAAGTAGCTTGGATGAAGCCCGCCCATAACGACTACAGATCCTGCCTTACGAAAGCGGTCAGCTATTTTATAGGCCTCATAAGAATTAGATGTAGCGCACGATATTCCTACAAGGCTGTTGCCAACAAAATCTTTTTTTGACCAAAACAGTTTCTGATTATAGATCTTTATTGTGTAGCCTTTAGGGGTAAGAGCAGGGATCATAAAAAGCGAAAAAGTAGCCGGGGCGTTGTAGAAAAATCTAAGAGCAAGGCGTATAACAGGGTGGCTTGTGGCCGGCAGGATAAGAATAAGTTCTTTTTTTACCGGTACGGTAGTCATTGTAATAAAGTATATCTTAAACGTGTTGATTACTCAATAAGCTTTTTGATATAATGTGTCACAGAAAGTGGCACACCCGCCAATTCTTCGCCAATGGGCGAACACTGGCCCACTTCCTAATAAGGGCCAGGTGCATTTAGCGCGGGGTGTGACAAGGAGATTATGACAGACAAGTTCTATAAAGCGGTCAACAAGACAACAGGTGAGGTCATAGCTGACAAGGTCACAATTGCCCAGGATTATAAAAGCCGTTCAATTGGGCTCCTAAACAGGCAAAATTTAAGCGAAAATGAGGCGATGCTTATAAAACCCTGCTCTTCTATCCACACGTTTTTTATGAAGTTCCCCATTGATGTTCTATTCCTGTCTAAAGAAGGCCGTGTTGTGAAGATAAGGCATTCTTTGAAGCCATGGAGACTATCCGGATGCTTACTAGGGTGTTTCATGGTATTAGAACTCCAATCAGGCAAACTAACAAAAACTACAATAACTATTGGAAATTTAGTAGAAATATGTTAGAATATTAATGTCCAATAGAGTACTTATGAATCTATAACATACTATAATTATTATGATTATAATAAAATAATGTCCAGATTATCAAATATATCTACATATGTCAGGAACTATGTGCTGTCTAGAAAGAGAAAGAACAGCAATCTAGGCTGTAGGACTATAGCTGATGAAGCGGCAAATAAGTTCAAGATAACTATATCAAAATCCAGCGTAAATGCAATAATCAAAGGGGCACGACTAAGCAGCCCGGTTGGACGCAATGTCACCAGTATTTACAGGCCAAGCGGAGAAGCTGATGGCGCTGGCTATGCCTTCCTTTTAGCTGCAAATCATATATTGGGTTTTTCGAGGATCTTAGCCACTATTTTGCGTAAATTAGCGCCTACTTCGCGCATAAAATTTGACACACTGGAGGCTATCAGTGAAGCGTGGATCATGGCCAGGGCTGTTTATAATGTTCCGCTTTCAAAAATTGAAAATTATAGCAAAAATGACCTTTGGTTTATCGTCGGCAGAAAGGTCAATAAAGGCTTATTAAAGCGCTATATTGAAATAATAAAATTTACACAACTATTTGGGAATAAATTAGTTAGCGAAATATTGCATGTTATGCAGGATGTTCATTATTTAAAAATTTATTTAGCAGATAATACATTTTACCTGCTGGACGGGCAACTTAAAAGCGTGTGGAAAGATGCCAAAATACCTATTGATTTTTGTACAACTATTGATATTGCAAATAGTTATGTAAATTACATGATATTTGGACAAGAGCCCTTTGTTGTTTTTAATGCATTTCCTGAGACGATGTTAGGAGAAGAGATCTCGGATTTTATTTTTAGCATAGACGGGTCATCAAGCCAGAAAAGAATAAGGAAGATAGAACTCGTTTCACCACAAGGAGTTATAATAAAAGAAGTGCCATTTGTCATTCCTGGAAGGCGCAGTTTTATTATCGGAGTCTGGCCATGGCAGTATAAATTTATCGCGAACCTTGAAAAACAAAAGGCAGTGTCTAAGATCTTTGTTGAGGCTACTGGCCAGGAATTCTGTTTTATTGAAGAAAAGGTAAAATTTGTACAACATGCTCAAAGTATTGATGTTATGTTAAGGCTAATTGTCATCAAAGCAACAAGTGATGGCCCGGCTTTATTTGGTATTTTTACGAACCTGGATGCTGAAACCTGGCCTGCGGCTCGCGTCGTTAAACGATATTTGCGGCAATGCCCGGATGTTGTCGTCGGGCACAAGCTTTTTTTGAAAGCTGTTAAAGAGCCGGTCTATCTTGAAGAGTTTATTTCATCCGAAAAATTACTGGCGCAAGCCAAGAAGATAAATGACGCAAACGATCCCGATGCCTGGTTTTTAATAATCGTCGAGATCTTGAATGATTTTGTAAAAAGAAGTTTTTTCCCAACAGCGTGCGCATCCTGGAGCTTGCTTAAGATGAGAGAGCTATTTTATAAGCAGAGAGGCATCATAAAAAGGGACATGTCCGAAGACGTATTATTTAACTTATTTGATACCAATATGTTAGAAGAAAAAGACCTGATTTTATTCGCAATCGCTAAATTTAACGAAGCAAATATTTTTGATAATTTAGGCAGGCAACTACGCATGATATCCGCGGCATAAAATTTACCCCAAAAAAATCTTCAAAATCACAGCATTTTTTGAGACCGTTGCGCGCCATAACCTCTTTGTTTGCAAAAGAAAACGCTGCCTTTTTAACAAAACTTTTTGTTGACATATAGATATATAATATGATATATTTCTTGTGCGACAAAATCGGTATCGGATCGGCAGATCCAGTAAAAAAAATCGGATGAAATACGCCACGGTAAACCAAAGATTTCGATTTTTTGTAGTTTTTATTTTTTCTGGCCAAAATTTTATTTTGACCGGATCGTCCTTTGCCGATCTCAAGAATTGACAAAAGACGGTCCGGTATTTTTTTGATGAGGTTAATAATGAGTTTAAAAAAGTATTTAAAAAGCTGCGGATCAAGAAATAACGGCCAAGCCATAGTGGAGTATTTTATTTTGCTTGTTCTGTTAGCTGCTGTTACGATCGTTGGAGGTTCGCTTTTGTTCGGCAGAGTCCAAACATCCACTGACAGATTTAGAAATTCAGCTTTTGAAGCAATGGTGCCAGACCCGGGGTCTCGTTGATGAAGAATATAATGGGCCAGTCAATTTTGGAATACGCTATCTTGTTAACCGCTTTATGCGTTGTTTTTATTACTATGTCCGCCTATATGAACAGGTCTGTGCAGGCAAAATTGCTTTCTGTGCAGGATAGGATAAATGAGGCTGTGCGGTAGGAGATGTTATGGCCAATTTGCAAAGACAAATAAGGCAGGGCCAGTCAGTTCTGGAATACGCGATCTTGCTTGCTATTGTGAGCGCGGCCTTTATAACTATGACCGTTTATGTGAAGCGCGCTATTCAAGGCCAGCTTTATCAGCTTGAAGAGAAGACTAGCGCGAAGATGAAGTCTCCTCCTGCGCCTACGCCTCCGGTCATTGTGATATGAGTTGTCAAAAAAGGAGATGAAATGAGACGCAAAAAGGGCCAGATGATAGTTGAGTACGCTGTTATGTTCACGGTGATAGTGGCAGTTATCATTTATGCCTCAGCTATTTTTATCAAACCGGCTGTAAACAGATTTTTTAATACGACAGCAAGGGTCATTGACAATGCGACCAACAGGGTGGAAAGCAATTTTTAATCCAGAAAGGATATGAAATATCCGGAGGGAGAGGGGGGGTGAAAAACAGATGAAGAAAGTGTTCAGTAGGGTCGGTCAGAGTACGTTGGAATATGTAATAGTGTTGACGGCGATAGTGGCGGCTATACTTTTTGCGGCCGCGCAATTCATTAAACCGTCTGTCAACAAAGTGTACAGTGACGCAGGGACAACGTTGAACGCGAGTGGAACGTTGTTTACTAATGCCGTAGGTGGCGGTTTGAACCTTACGGGAGCCGGCGCAGCAGCAGGAGCAGCTGCAGGCGCAGCAGCCGGAGCAGCGGGAGCGGCAGCAGGCGCGACAGCAGGCACGCTTGGTATATAGACAAAACGCCAAATTTTTTTGGCGAGAGGAGGTGTTAACAGAATGTTTAGATGGTTAAACGCGAAGAGAGGTCAGAATACAGCTGAATACGCGATCTTGATCGGCGTCATCGTGGCAGCGGCTATCGCTATGCAGATATATATCAGGCGCGGTATGCAGGCCAGAGTGAAAGATGCTGTTGATTTTACAACGACAGCGGATGACGACGCGGGAAATGGCTTGTTCACGCAGAGCCAGTATGAGCCGTATTACATGCAGACTAACTTTGAAACGACTCAGACAGGCGGTAGGAGCCAAGAGTTGCAGTTGGGTGGCGGTGTTGTTGTGAACGCGCTCAATGAAACGACTCAAAGAACGGGTAATCAGACATACGCTAACTACATGTTAGCTAACCAGGCGGTCAGATAAACAGGCTTAAGTCAACGTTAAGCCTTAAGTTTTAGAGGAGGTGAAAATAGATGCGTAAGTTTAGTAAAAGAGGCCAGAGCACTCTCGAGTACGCGGTTTTAATAGTAGTCATAATCGCGGCTCTTATAGCCATGCAGGTTTATTTAAAGCGTGGTATCCAGGGCCGCATGAGAGAATCTTCTGACCAAATTGGAGATCAGTTTTCACCAGGTTATACAGTTTCAAACCGCGTGACGCAAACAGCTTCAACCACGCGTGAAATAGCGGATGCGTATTCTACAACAACGCAGATACTAAATCAGTCTCAGACAGTGACTGGTGCAGAGAACGTGCTGTCAGCAGGGAACGAATACTGGGGAAGGTAATGTCAATAAAATACGCAAGCAGACAGAGCAATACAAAGGCGCGCGCCCTCCGCGCGCCCGCATTGTTCTGTCTGCGGCGTAGCACGAGAGGACAGCAGGTCTTGGAATACGCTGTTCTGATATCAGCGATCATTACGGCTTTATTGTTCATGTATATGTATGGCAGGCGCGGCTTGCAGGCGGCAATAAAAGCGTCAGCTGACCAGATGGGAACACAGGACAAAAGCGAGCCCTTGGCCGGCGCGGTAGTTACGACAGGTGTTTCAACAATAGCAACAGTTACAAGCGATACTTCTGAAGTTAATAAGATTGGCGAAGAACGGTATTATAATTATCAATCTATATCAGAAACGCAGGGAGTTTCAGAAACACGCACGCAGTCATACTAAGAGGAAGCCATGAGAATTAAAAAAGGGCAGTCAGTGATGGAAACAGCTGTTTTGGTCCTGGTTATAGTGGGTGCCCTTATTGCCATGCAAGTATATTTAAAACGAGGGATACAAGGACGATTAAGAGGCGGCGTTGACAGCATTGGAGAACAGTATGACCCGCAAGCAACGAGTTCAAGTTTTGCTATAAGCCATGACAGTAGCGCGATCACGACGACTAATATAGTGACCGTGCCTGCGAATGTGTGGACATTTACTGCTGCCGCAGGCAATACTGTGGCTGAGGCCAATGTTATTATCACAGATACAAGAAGCGAGACACTGTACGACAACACAACAAGGACAGGTTATGAGGCTGTTGCAAACCCCTAACGGACAGGCCTTGATAGAGTTGGCCGTGTTCGGCACATTTTTTCTTATGCTGCTGGGGGTTCTTTTGTCCTATGGCCTTAAATATAATTTTCAGCAGAAAGCACAGATGACAGCTTTCAGGCGCGCTTTAAAAATAGCTTCAGATCAAGAAAGGGGCGTTGGTTCTGCCATGGTTATGGAGGACCGCTCTATACCTGATCCGTCAACGTTGTTTGGCGTAGGTTCCACAGCTCCTATTGCGGCAGTAGCTTCGGTCCAGCGCGATTATAAGATGGATGAACAGCCTCAAGACGCGGATTCTTTAAGTCGTTCTGTTATGGATATACAGACAAGCCGCGATGGCTCAGCGAATACGCAGGCGTGGATGCGTCGCATCTATAAGACAGCTGCTTTTAGGGTTGAAAGATCGGTGCCCGAAGTAAATTTAGATAAATATGAACAGGTCTATGGTTCTATTCTTGCTTTGAATACGGGTTTTACGCCCACCGATACAGATCCTAACACATGGGTGTCAACGAGCAGCTCCGGTGCTGCTATGGAATGTCCGTCAGGTTATTATGATATGCCGGCCTCAGAGGATGGCACTGCTGGCGCTCTTAATGTTTGTGATAGCGGGGAATCCTTTACTGCCATAAGGATCATTGATGCATGCTCAGGAGAAATCGCCGATTATACAACTTGTTATGTACAGGCGCAGCAGTTGGTAGATCCTGCATTTTGCGAAAGAAAATGCGAGTTGGCTAAGGTGCCTGGTTCTACGACGAATTGCAATACCGTGTGTAATCATACGACTAATCCGCCTCATCAAGATCCATTCAGTCTTTATGCGGGCGTGCCGATGCATAGTGCGTATATGTACTACCCTGATATGGGAGGGGCCTGGTATGCGGCTGAGTGGGAGGCCCCGACGGCCACAAATCCTAACTATAACTTTCCATATTTAAGCGGATATAGAGCGAATGGGACTACCGTTCCTGCATTATTTAGTTTTTCAGGCGCGCATTCCCCGTCTGACCCGGCGAAACAAATGGCCATGGGCCTTCAGAGCGACATGACACAAAATACGGCGAGGAGCGAATCCATAGACAGGATAGAGACGACAAGCGCTATAACAACGCAGGAAGAATCTGTTTGGACGGATACATTGAACAGGACTCTTGTGCACCAGAGCAATAATATAGATGCTAATGGGTTTGAGATAAATGAAAGTCAACCGGGTGATTTTGTAAAAGTGACAACGGATAATGTTGCGTCAGATGTTTCTGGTTCGTTGAGCCAGACACAAGGGGTGGCGAAATAAAATGAGAGACGGACGCCCCTCAAGAGGGCAGGCAACCTTGGAGTTGACAGTGGCGCTGATACTTATCGTGATACTTTTGATGGCAGGCGTGAAAGTATTCCTTTGGCTCAATGAAGGCATAGTATTGAGGCAGGTTTCTTATGAAAACACGCGCGTTGAAGCGGGAAGTACAGCACCAGAGAATGTCGTTTTGAATAACATGTTGAGTTTAAATAATGTTCAGCCAGAAGATCTGGTGATAATAGGCAACGATTACGGTTGCGCGGAGGTAGGTTTTAATGAACCACTTAATGCGGACTTTAATATCTTTACAACATCTAACTAAGGCAAAGAGCAAGGGTGGACAAGTCGCCACGCTTCTTTTATTGCTCTTGGTCATTATGTTGGTATTTGTTATGGTCACCGTGAACTTAGGCAATGTTGCGGTTGACTCTACCAGGATCGCCAATGCCGCGGATAGCGCTGTACTCCAATTGGCATCTGCTCTAGCCACAAAGGCCAAACAGTTATATACGGGTTTGGGGGGTTATGAACATTGCCAAAAGACAGGGTTGCTCGCCATAGTTCTGGCTGTTATCGTAGCTATAATTGCCATAGTAGTAACTGTAGTGACTTATGGAGGTACCTGGTCCTCTGTTCCTGCCGCCGTTACAATGATTGCAGGGGCTGTTGGCGGAGCTGTAGGTGGCGCCATAGGTGGCAAGATCGCTGGTACGGGCGTAGGGGCAGGTTTACTTACGGGTGCTATTGCGGGTTTTGCTGTAGGTAGTATTGCCGGTAGCTTTTATGTAGCCCCTGCAGCAGCACCAGGAGAATCGTCATTTATCGCAGCTGCAGGCACAGAGTTTGCCTTTGCTGGGTACACATTTACTTTTGCGATCCCCGTTGTTGTTTTGACTCCAGCAGCTGCTGCCGCCGTCATGGCGGTAGCTTCTTCAATATACACCGCTAATGCGATGGATAAAGCGGCTTCTGATGTAGTTTATCAACTTCAGAAAGATCTTACTAAATTGAATGAATATGATCGTTTGAGGGAAAGCGCGTTTTATACAGCTTTATCACAAGTGGTTGATGATCCCAACGTTCATGAAGATACTGATGATCTTAACGGTAATGCAAAGACAAGAGAATTTATACCATACTTTGCTTGGTGGTGGCACAGGAGGATGGTTCAATTCGCAAACGTTTGCAATGCGCAAATAGCGCCTTTAAATGCTTTTTTAACAGACATGAGCGCTTTTCGTGATTACGCGTATAGTACTTACGCGGGTTCGGGCGTGGAAGATGAGCTTGCCGAACCGCCAACTACCCATTCTCCGGGTTATCTTGAAAGAGAAGATTATAAATGGACAGTTGACAGCAGCGGCGCTGAAACATCTGTTAATGGGGCGGGCATTGGTGTGGTTGATGGCGTGATCGTAGGTTTATTACGGCCCCTTCATGATTTTGGTTATGATACGACATGGACAGATGGGTCTCCATTATGGGAACCCGGCCCTACTCCCGCTGAAATGAACACCTGGATGAGCGAAGAGTGTAATTCTTCAGGGCCTAATACGTGCACACCCGCGCCGGCAGCATACGATTACTTAGACAGGGTCACAGACGACTTGCGGCAAATGGTCGGGTTTATGAACGCTATTGTTCCTCCAACTTTTGAAACGTGGGTCGGAATGGCATATGCCAATGTAAATTCAGGAGGATGGGGCAGCACGGGTTTTTGGAACCAGGCATGGCTGGCTGATCTAGAGACTCAGTATAATGAATCGGTAGCAGCTTTTGATCCTTTGACGAATTGGGAGAGTTGGAGATATTATTTTTATAATCCAGGCAACCCAAGCGACCCGGACACCTATTATACTCAACTTCAAACGCAAATTGATGTTCTGAATAGATTAAAAGATGAGCTTATTGATATAAGGGACAATCGCTTGCCGGCGTGTGATGAAGGCAAGTATGATACGAGCTCGCCTCCGCAATGTGTGCCATGCGCAGGTTCGTGTAATGCTTTGTGTAATGTCTTTGGAGTGTGCCACATAGGTTGGGTGTATGAAGATAGGCCGCTATCCGAGGGCGGGCCTGGCATGTATTTGCGTTGCATCTCTGATTGTAACACCTGTGCCTTTAATCCTCCCTGCAGGACTAGCTTGGGAGGCGGCACAATAGATACATCAACGAATGATGAATTTGCTCCGGCAATTGCAGCTATTGATGATATGATCAGCCGCTTGACCTCTTTCAGGACGAGGATACAAACCTGGTCAGACGAAATGGATGGGTATATTGTAGATGTTCTATCAAACGATCTAGGTGGGCTTAATCCCATAACTTACAGATGGACAGATATGAGGGGAGACAGCAGGGTCGTTGTGCAAGCAGGGCCTTTTACGGTACCTACTGTAGCAACTAGAAAATACGGCAATTGGTTAAAAGGTAAGACTTGCTCGTATCTTGCTCATCATACGGATGAAGATAATTGTTGGATAAAGGTCACTAAGTATCCGCCGACAAATGTATCTATGGGGTCGCTTGGAAAATGGAATCCTTTTATGAGAGGTGTGAGCAAGGTCGGAAGGGCGTATTTTGGAATTCGCTCAGTAGGCCTAAAAGCAAAGGACTTATAGGAGATAAGATATGAAGCGCAATGCAGTGAAAAATTTGTTATTCGGTGGCATGATAAGCCTTCTTTTGATCGGCTGCGCTCCTTTGGATGATGTCTCATTTGCGCGCACAACAATGGAGCTTTTGATCAAAGGCAGGTATTCGGCGCGCGCAAGGCTGGACTGGCCTGTTTTAAAAATAATTACAGCAGATGTAGGCAAAGAGTATTCAGGGCTTAAAACAAGCAAGGATAAATCTGGCTACGAGCAGTCTTTTATCAAGAGTTTCTCTGAAAATTATAAAAAATCCGGCGCAAATGCATCAATTTTATCCGGCTGGCGCACTTTTAATAACTTCAAGACAACCGGCCCTAATATGACAATTGTTGCAGCATACACGCGCGATAAAGCAAATAGTTTGCTTTTTATAATTTCGCATAAAGGCAATACAAAGAAGATCATTGCGATACTGGCAGCAGGGAGTTTAGATAATGTTGAGGCGACTAAGAACCAATAGAGGGAAAATGGGAATTACGACGCTTGAATATTCTATTGCGATATTGGCCATAGTGCTAGCGCTTCTTGCTGTGCAGGTTTCATTGAGGCGTGCGATCAGCTACAAGTGGAAAGAGGCCGCGGATTCTTTTGGTTCAGGCAGGCAGTATGATTCAGGGGTCATGACCCCTTAAAAAGGCAAATATGATAAAGCCCTTGATCTTAATATTATTTTTCGGTTCAACAGTGATCCTTTGCTACCAGTTCGTGCCGGTGGTCTGGGACAAGGTATATGCCTGGCGCGCGCGCGGCGTTGAGATGCAGCGCTCAAGGCTTAAAGAGATGTTTTTGGACATGGACCCGCAGAAGCTCTTTATATTAAACGTAGTTTCGCCGACCCTTCTGTGCCTTGTAGGTTTGGGTATTTCCAAAAGCCTGTTGGGCGCAATGATAGGATTGGGCCTGGGTTTTGCTATTCCGGCTATTGTGGTCAAAAACATGATATTGTCGCGCAAGGCCAAGTTCAGCTCGCAGATAACAGACGGGCTTATGATACTCTCAAGCTGTTTAAAGGGGGGCTTAAGCTTGCTTCAATCAATAGAGGCGCTTGTAGAAGAATTGCCGCCGCCGCTAAGCCAGGAATTCGGGCTGATACTTCGCGAAAATAAGATGGGTATAGCGCTGGAAGAGTCTTTTGAAAACCTTAACAGGCGCATGCCGTCGGAAGAGTTGAACCTTTTGACCACGGCTATTCTTGTGGCGCGCGAAACAGGCGGCGACATAACGCTCTTGTTCGGCAGGCTTATAGGCACAATAAGGGCCAAGCTAAAATTAAATGATTCTGTTAAGACCTTAAGCATGCAGGGAAAGATACAGGGTTTTGTAATGTCGTTTTTGCCGATAGGGTTCGGTATCCTTGTTATTTCTTTTAACCCTAATTATTTTGACATCATGTTGAGCCATCCGTTGGGGCGCGGGCTAATAGTATACGCGGTTATATCAGAGTGCATAGGCATGTATATGATAAAGATGTTCAGTAAGGTTAATATATAGCCCGGTAAGGGCAGGAGTAGTGCCATGTTAGTTTATTTATCACAAATATTCATATTCGTAGGCATAGCCGTGCTGCTGGCTACTTTCTTCTCCTGGTTCTTTGCTACTCAGGAGTTAAGAAAGACCATTAAGCGCCGCCTGCGTTATGAAGTCAACCTGCACGACAGGAAATCAATATTTGTGCGTGTATTTGACGTATTCGGGCCTCTTAATTATTTTCTTGCGCGCCGTTTTGCCAAGAGGGATGTTTTAGAGAACAAACTCTTCGGCGCGCGTGTGGCATTGACAGTTGAACAGTTCTTCGGCGCAAAAGAGATGATGGCACTGATAGCCTTGTTCTTAGCATTTGGTTTTATGCCGAAAGAAGAGATCTTAAAGATAGCTATAGCAGGCTGTGTCGGATTTTTTATACCAGACATTTGGCTTGATATGAAACAGAAACAGCGCAGGGCAGCAGTTGTGCGTTCTTTGCCGGATACAGTGGACTTGTTATCACTATGCGTGGACGCGGGTTTGGATTTTATCGCGGCAACCAGATGGATAGTGGAAAAGTCCAAGTCCACAGCCTTTATTGAGGAGCTATCTCTTATGTTGCATGAGATAAAAGTGGGTAAACCTCGTCGTGAAGCGTTGAAGGATCTGTCCAGGCGCATTAATTCGCCTGACGTTACAGCTTTTGCAAGGACGCTTATTCAGGCAGACAGGATGGGAACGCCTATTGCCGAAGCCCTTGCAATATTGTCAGAAGATACGCGCGAAAGGTTTTTTAGGAGAGCCGAGCGCGAGGCGCTGCAGTCGCCTATGAAGATGTTGATACCTTTGATATTTTTTATCCTGCCTGTGGTTGGTGTTATCGTAGGCGGGCCTATTGCCATACAATTTATGAGCGGCAACTTATTTGGAGGCGTAGGAAAGTAATGCAAAATTTGAGCATGCAATATATAAAAGATTTGGATCGTGTTCTGTGGCGGAATGCGACCCGATACCAAAAATCTACGTGGAAAGGAGGATGTAGGTGCTAGGCAAAATGACCGAACGTACAATGTGTTAAATATTCGCGAGAAGTCGTGGGTCAGGTTCATTGCGTGGTTGATAGTCCTGACTTTCCTGCCTGAGCAGGTAGCATGGGCTGTTGACTACAACTGGCGCGGTGTGCTGAATACGCAGGGTGTTTCCCTCGTTAATCAAGCGGCCGTTGCGCAGGACGGGTCTGCCCTTGTTGCCGACGCTGTCAAAGACGCGCTTGTTCAATTAGCAGGCCAAAATGCTACAGATATAAGATTCTCTCGTGATGTGACGGTTCGCAGGACTTATCCTTTAAATCTTACTCAAGAAAAGATAGACGAATTGCATGCCTGGATGCTTGATCCAACACATGATCTTGTTACGTGCGGCGCATTAGCCTTAACCGGCTTGTTTAAACTATTAGGCCAGCAGCTATCTCCTCTTCAGGTGGCACACTATGCCCTTCTTATAGACATTCTCTCTGACTCATTAGATATTTATACCTATAATAACGCAAAGAAGCTTGAGAGCTCTTTGTATGCCTTAAGCCAAACAGCAAGGATGTTTGGTGTTGACCTGAAACCTTTCCATATGCAGGGCTTTGACTTAGATAATAAAGAGATTGCAAAATCGTTAAATAAGTTAATACCATTCATTGCGTTCGTGGATGATGACCATATGGTCCTTGTTAAGGGACTTTCTAAAGACTCATTAATAATAGAGGATAATGGCAAGGAGAAAATTTTTGACAGGAAGCAAACTCAAGCTCGTTTCACCGGTTATGGCCTTGCACTTGCCAATAAGGATCTCCAGGCCATTAATAATATAGAGATATTAGATGACGAAGTAGCCAAGGCCATCCGCGGTACAAAGAGGAAAGATTACGAGGTTGAAGATTTTAGTAGTTATTTCCCTGAGCAGAGCAATAGCGATGTTCTTAAATCAGTTCTTCCGATGATTGGCATGGCAGCTCTCAACTATGTGGCCCCTGGGGCAGGCGCGGCGGTTGGCGTAGGGCTGGGTGTTTATAATGGAGTAAAGGCTTTAGATAATGGAAATTATTGGGGTGCTGCTTTTAGTTTTGGAAGCGCGGCATATAGCGGATATGGTTTGTATAGCTCGGGCATCAGCTCCACACCTGTTGAGAATTCAGATCCTTACACTGGAGGCACGCCTCCTCCCGTGAAAACATTTGGCTGGGATACATTTTCTAATAACTTTACTAATTCAAACGTAAATTGGTCAGAGTTCGGTATGGGCATGGCAAAGAGCTTTATGATCGGGCAAATATCAACAGCCGCAACGGATATTGCTGCTAAGAAGTGGGGATTTAGCAAAGAAGGCGCTCAGATATTTGGTTCTGGTGTAGCAGGCATGTTTGCCGCAGGCTTTAGCGATAAGCCGTCAGGCACGCAGGGAAAAGATAGTTTGTTTGGCAAAGGAGGGTGGTTAGAAGGGGTGATCAGCCCTGGCACAACGCAGACCATCGCTACTATTTTTGCCGGTGGTCTACAGGGCGCTGCGCGAGGCGCCGCGAAAGCATACATCACTGATAATTATTTGAGCGGCAAGACTGATTGGATCAATCAGATCGTTACGTCCAATTTAGTATCAATAGGTGCTGACGCGGTATCTAACGGCATCACGGCCCAGTTAGGGTTTGATCCTTATCATGGCAGGTTGGTAATAGGTCAAGATGGCAATCCTGTGAAAGATCCTGCAACTGGAAAAAATGTAATAGATCAATATTACGGTACGAAAGTGACGGGGGATAATGGTTTCTTCTCCGAGTTCTATCGCAGCCTTCCTTCTATTGCAGGCACCTTATTCAGTACCTCCATCAACAGTAACGCAGGTAACTACAGTGATTATAATGTCTCAAAGAGTTTTACACAGGGCATTGTTGGCTCTAGCGTTGAATACGTTGCCAAGAACTATTTAGGCGGGGTCCTTGGGAAGAACGCAAATCTGTATTCTGATGCCCTTGGTAAGAGCATGGGTTTGTATGTGGCCCAAGGCGGTGACTGGGGAAATTTCTTAAGAAATAGCGGCGTAGGCCTTGCGCTAAATGCGCTCGGAGGCAATTATAATAAAGAGACCGGTAAGAATGAATGGGGCCTGTCAAAAGTTGACATGGCAATAATGACTTATTATGATAGCGCGGTTCTTAACGCGTCCCTTAATTCCAATAACCCCGAAGAATTTAACAAGATCCTGCAGACTAATCTTCAAGATACAGCTAAAGGCCTTTGGAGTTTCGGCGGCAGCGCGCCGTGGGCGGCCACGGAAAAGGATCCTTATACTTCTTTCGGCCAAGGCGAGTATATTGATAATGTTCTTAAAATGAGCGGCGTTTATTATTTGAATGAGGCAGTAAACGTAGGCGTTAAGGCCGGTCGGTATGATTCCTGGGATGATTTTAAAGCCAAGGGCGGCATGTCTACGATCTATAGAGGCCTCGATAATTGGGTAGTTGAATATGTATCATCCAATCTCCACGAAGCCGCCGCAGCGAATTTAGGTAATATGATTGGGTCATTTAACAACAGAGACAATGTCTTATTTGACAAGAAATATGCTGAGCGCAATATTGCAGCCATAAGCGACCCCATCATTAGAGAAGCTGCTATACAAAATATTCAGCAAGAGATCAAGGGGATGACTTCTGAAAGCAAGGAAGCAGAGATCAATGGTATCACGCCGCAGCAGTGGGAGAACAATATATCATGGTGGCACAAGCCTATGGGCGCGCCAGGCACAGTGACCGGAGCCATATTCGGCGGCGATGATGGAAAATCCGCCGGCCTGATGAACTGGTCTTCAAGAGACCTCGGCGATCCGGGAACGGCTACGGGATTTGTCGTGGGCAACGATCAAGACCCTGGTGTTTTTGCCTGGACCGTGAATAAGATCACAGGCAAGACGGGCAAGGATGCTCTCGGTGGCATTATTTTCCAGTCCGGTGGCAATGCTTCTCTTGCGCAAAAATTGGATCTCGCCGGGCTTATCCCGGATAGCATCGTAAGCAAGCAAACCAAAGACCGAGTCTTCGGTTTTTCAGACACATACAACAGATGGCGCTATACAGCACTTCCAAGCGGAAAAGGGGACGCTATTCAGGAGACTGATGGCCTTGTCCGGGAATTTGGCGGCGATAAAGCGAAAGCGGTTAAGCATGTCAAGGAAGAATATGAACGCCTCGGCATCATTAATGGCGACAATGCTATGATCCACGTGGACAACAGATATCTTAATATAAAAGATGTATTAAATAAGGCAGGCGCTGACAAAGATAGCGGTGAGCCCATTAATAACTGGAGTGCGCAGAAACTTTCCGCGGATGAACAATCGCTCTATACGCGCATCCTTAGTGACCGCGGCACGCCTAACGCGAAGATGACCGTTCTCGACGATGCCATGCAGCCTGTGGCCATGATGGACAAGGCCGACAAGACATTTACTATCCAGACAAAAGACGGAGTTAAGACTTTCATTTCCGGAGGCTTTACCTCAACCAAGATTTTTTCTCCCACGCTCGATGCTAAGCTTTCATTCATGACCCCTGATAGCGGAGTTGTAACAGAAGCTCCTTCCAAATTCTCCTTAAGTGGCGTCAAGACAACGTTTGGAAAGTCAGAAGCCCCATCCGAGAATATGCTGTATACATACAAACCCGACGTAACCACAGTAACAACAACGGCCGATAATATTGTCACAGCCATAACCGATGCCGGTCTAAATAGAGCGACGGAAAAGATCACCTATAACCAGCAAGATAAAACCAAGATTGATTCTATTGAGTCTTCTTCTCTAGGGAGTCTCGTTAATAGGATTACTACAGCCGTAGGCAATGACGGCATCATTATTAACAAAGACAATAAGATAGAGGTTGTTAATGCTGTGACAAGAACAATACTTGGCGATGAAGTCCTTTCAGAGACGTATTTACAGAATGGCTTACCTGTAAAAGAGGTAACTTATAGAGAGGGCACGCAGCCTCTAATAAAAGATATGGCGTATGGCCTTGCTTCCAAGGCAGAAAAAATAACGCCAGATAGCTTCTTTGAAACAACCGTCGGCCTTCCTACGGAGATTAAGATCACGGATGGCAACAAAGTTTCAACTATGAAGGGGCCCGATGGTAGATTCCTGAGGCAAGTAGACGGAGAATATAAAGATTATGATTTGGTTAACGATGACAATTCTATGGTTGCGTGGAGAAATGGCGCAATAAAATCATTTACTTCTTCCGAAGGCAATGTGTTCACGCTTAAAGAAGGCAGCAAGCCATGGGGTCCGAATGCTATAGTTTCCGATACCGATGACAAAGATTGGCAGATTACGGAAAGTGGATTTAGCCCGTATTCAGGTAAATTTATGGCTAAAGACGGTAAGACAGAATTAACTTTTAATAAAGGTATGCGTGTTGGTGAAGATGTTGGAAAGATGCAGGCATCTTTAGTCCAGGGGCTTCGTAATAATAAGGAATTCCAACAATTGCTTAAAGCCAATGACCTGGATATGAATTCTTTTGTGGATAATAAGCAAGGAAAAGTCACCAATGCAGCTTCGAAGATTTATGAGCGAGAGAACGCTAAGCAATTAGACAAGGTGGCTGATGCATTAGGGCTGCCTAAAGCGAAGAGCAATGATGCTTTGCAACAGCGCAGAGAATCTGCTCAAACGGCCATGGCTTCTAATGTTGTGAAGGTTTATGATGGCAACAAAATTTTCATTGTTGAGGATCCAGAAAAAGGTATTTATAGGAATGTTGACACTAAACAATTTGTGCGGGTTAGTTCACAAGGTAATGGCAAGAGTGAGCAGATCATACCTGTTGAACTGAGAGATAATCAGTTTGTTCCTATATCAGACTCAAGAGACAAAGTAGGACAGATCCCTCTTATGCCTTCGCATAAAGTCTCTCCAGAAGCTGTCAGGTATGGCCAGACCCTAGATACCGTAGCAAAGGCGCTTGGTCCTGATTCTGCAGGAAAACCTTTGACACGGGAAGCTGCTCAAATGGCTATTGACTCAGGGATCGTTAGAGTTTCCGGAGATGGAAAGATAGCAATTTGGGATGGAAACAGTAAATGGAATGATATTTCTTCCAGGGGTCCTCTGGGCTTTTTTTCAAATACAAATAAAACAATGGAATTCCGCGGTACCGAATCAAGGGCGCTTTATGATCAGACATACGGCCGCAACCAAGAAACAAAAGGTAAGCTAGATACTACTTGGCAATTTAAGTCAGACCAATCCTGCAGGGTCTGCCATGTTGCCGCAGATGCATCTTGGGGTGTGCTGACTTCTGAGTCAACTGCTTTTCTTGCTCCTGAGAAAAAGGGAGAACTCCCGCTGGCCGTATCCCACTTAAGCAGCGCAACTAGTACACCCGCAGTCGTAATGAAAGAAGATATTACAGGGAAAAAACATGTCGTTTCTTTCAATCATGCTGTGACCGATAGTTCGATGATCCTGACTCCAGAGGTTCATAAAGGTGGCGGCCAACCAGCAGGTTGGAGCTATGCTGATGTTAACAGCGGGCAGTCTTTAGCTACTTCAGCAATCAGGGATCCGCGTATTGAGGTCCGGGGTAAAGCAGATTTTGTTGTTAATGAAGAAGGTAAGCTTGCTGACAACAACTGGGGGCCAGGCGCTTCTCTTGACGGTATCAAGGTTAATGCTCCCATTGATATTCGAGAGAAAACACTTATTCCAAGCGGTGGTTCGAAAGTATTTAATTTCGATGTTAGCGCCGAAGGAGTAGTAAAAATACAGCAGCAAGTGCTTCAGCCTTTGTCTTCAAATTCTAAGCCAAACAATTATTATGATCAGATCGTTGACTTGGATACAGGTGTCTCTTTGCAATACAGAGTTACCAATAACAAAATAGGTGATTCTCCTACAGCGGCCTGGGTGGATGGCGGATGGCGGTCGATTGTTCAACATACCGGCTCAAGCCTGGTCACGGAATCTGTAACTCCAGGCATGCGCTATAGAGTTGATTTGAATACAGGGAAAGCTATTAAATATGAAAGCGGCGGAGTAAATCTTGGGGGTTATTTTGGCCTCAAGCCTACAGCAGGCGCTTTGTTAGACGATCCTGTTGCTTGGAAAGCAGCGGCAAAATCCGAATTTGGCGCGGCAGATAAACAGTTAGCGCGGCTCGTTGGGGAAGAAAATTATCTTAATAGCATGTGGGGCTTTCATTCCAACTTATGGAATTTGGCTGGGAGCACAACGTTTAAGGTTGTCGGGACTCCCTTGGCCATATTAGGAGGTGCTGAGATTGTTGCGGGAGTCGGTGCCGCAGTTAGCGGCAGTGCAGCTGTTACTTCAACCTCTACACTGCTTATAGATGCATTGGCAGCTAAAGGCATTACAACAACCACAGGTTATTTTGCCACACTTTCCTTGATGAGCGGTGCGTACGGCGCTTCTGACGCTTTGTTGTCAGGCAAGGATGTGGCTACACAGACTATTTTAGCTGCTTCTCTTCCCTGGACACTTCATACTTCCGGAGGCGGAGTTATAGCTAATATTGTTTTTGCTGATACTTTGAAGAAGAGCGTGACAGGAGAACATTTAACATTAGGAGAATTAGCTACTACAGCCGGCTTAGCAGCTGCTCCTTGGGCTTTGGGGAAAGCGGCTAATTATGCAGGCTTAAGGTTAGGATTAACAAATGGCGTTCAGGTTGCATCTGGCTTGAACATGGGTGAGAGGATTGCTGCAGGGGCTTTAAAAATTCCGCAGGATCAAGCTGTAAAGTTTTGGGCCAATGTGAATTTACTCACAGGGCAGACAGAGAAGATATTGACAGAAAACAGGCCGATGAATCTTGCCGAAGGGGCTGCTAATCTCGGGCTTTCTTATGGCATGCAAGCTGGTATGCAAGTAGGATTTTCGGGATTATCAGCAGGGGTTAGAGGGGCATTTGGTTTGGTTGATGATGCGGTTTCGGCTATAGCAAAATCCCCGTCCTGGGGGGCTGTTAAATCCGCAGCTGGCAGTGCGTTAGATAGCGGAACTATCCGTTTTGTCGGGGGTGCAGCAGCAGCATATGGGATCCAAGGCGCGGTCACGGGAGATTGGCAACCAAATTCTTTGAGAGAGGGCCTGGTTATAGTTAGCGGAGGCGCTTTAGGCTACATAGCGCCTACTGTAGCAAAATATGCCCCGAGCCTTATTTCAAAAACCAGCAAAGCAATAGATGAAAAAGTTGTTCCGTATGTGGCACCGATTGTAACCAAAGCCAAAGAGGCTTCCTCTTCTTTTGTAAATAGCTTAAGGCCCGCCTTTGTTGATTATGAAAAAGGAGTTGCTTCTATTTATCAAAATTTGATTTCTCCATCTGCAAAGACTTTTGTCCAGACAACAGGCTTAAATCAACCCGTTCGGTTTCTAGCCGGCTCCACTGCCACAGCTTTAACAGAATCAGATTATCCCTTGGTGAATGCTATAGGCGCAGGCAGCGGGGCAACCGGTATTTTATTAAATCCTGGCAGAAATGTCATTTCTGTTGTCGGAGATTTGCTGAATGATCTGCCGGATGAGTTTGGATTTAAAAATAATCTCGCTAGGGCCATGGCCGAAAACAAAGCTAGAGAAAGATTAGCTTTTGACGACGCTATGACTAAATCTTTAGGCACAGCAGCTTTTGTTCCTTCTTTTACATTTTCTGCGATAGATACATACTTGCAGGCGGCAAGTGGAAGCTATACGCTCGTAGGCTTGGCTTCTCCTGTGAAAACTATCAGAGAAACGCTTACCCTGGGATCTATTGCTAGGGATATTATTGAAAAGGTTGGCAGTGGTGAACCCATGGAAGCAAAGGCTGCTCAATTTGGTAGGCTCCTGGGAGGATTAACAGGCACTTATTTTGGATTTAAGCACCTTAGTGCGAACATTGCTCAAGCAACGAATGCTCCGACAAAAGTTGTTTACGAAACAACATTCTCCAATAAAGATCCGCGTGTTATGGCTATGCCTGACGGCAAATGGACATTGATGGAAGAATTGTCATCGGTGCAGCGTTTTGGTTATTTTGCGGCAAAGTCCCATGATACTGCTGCGAGTTTTATGGTAGGAAATACAGGTCTTGCTGTGTTAATGCCGGCATTGGGTTCCGGAGATATGGAAAAAGCCTATAGGCAGTCAGCTTATGCGGCTGCTTATAGCATGGATACATTGGCTAGTTCATCTATTGCGGCTTCGGTCCTATTTAATGGCTTGGGTGAGGCTTTTGGCAGGGCATCAAATTCTGCTCTGGTAAAAGGTGTTTCCGAAAACAGGCTGGTTCAGTTAGCTGATAAACATCGCGTGGTAACGCCTGCGGCTTTAATCGGAACAGGCACTGGTATGTATGTAGGCGGTAAATATATATCCGATAAGTATGATGATTATGCGATAGCAGGCAATTATATAGCTGATACCGGTTTGGTCGTAGCTGGCTTAGGAGGCATGCTTGCGGCTAAGGGCATACGCGCCTCAACTCTTAGTAAGGACGCGGGTAGTTTATGGAACAAGGCTTTTGGTACATACGCCGAAGGTACTAAAGGAATATATTATACCTTGGGTTACCCTATCGCAGGAGGTATTGTCGGTGCAGGGTACGCAGCATTGTATCAAGGCAAAACTGATGCGAAAGAAATCGCTAGTTATGCTGCTTTAGGCGTTGCGAGTGGCTTGGCTTTGCGCAGTTTACCTAAATTTGTGCCGCTTGCAACAGAGTTGGCTTCTGTTAGCGCAATTACTTATGGCACCAGGAAAGCAGTTGTTGATCCGGCTGTTTCAAAGATTGAACAGTGGCTTGATCCGCGCAATCATTTTGATTGGAAAGAGCAATCTGCTCCGCATCTTTTTGATTCACACGATGTGATGGGGTATAGAGTTGATGAACAGGGGCAGAAAATTGAAGCTGTTGGCGCAGACGGAAAAAGAGCTTATATTTGGGAGCCGCAGAAACAGATAAGCCTTATTACCGGGCAAGTCATTAATGAAAAATGGCGAGTTAATGATTGGAGCGCTGCTCTTATGGAAGGCGCTATGGTTTGGGGCATTGCAAAGGCTGGTAAGAGTGCAATGGAATCTTACAATAAAGGCTTGCCTACAGAGGCGAAAGGCGCTGGAAGAGGCTTAGTGGGCGGAGCGAAAGAATATTGGTATGGAAAATCGAAACCCGGTTCTTTGGCATCAAATTTTGAATTAGCATCTGTATATGAATTTGGTAAAAAGAATCCAATCGCTTCCGGTGTCATTATGGTAGGCACGGGTGCCGGATTGTCCGCCTTGGGCAGATACACTAGCTTGAATGACACTACTGCAGGAGACGTATTGGAATATACCGGATATGCTCTTGTCGGTCTTGGCGGCGCGGCAATTGCTTCACGCTTGGCTGCTAAGCTTAACGCAAAAGCGGCGCCTGTCTCAGAAGTAGTCAGTGGAGTGGGATTAGCTGGAGCAAAAAGTGTTGTTTGGAATTTAGGTTTAAGGGGAACAGGGCTGAATCTGTTGACTGTTATAGCTCCTTTACAGGGCATTATTGAAGGCACGTCATTATTGACACAGCAATATATTATGCCATCAACTTCTACAAATTTTGAGAGAAGTTTCTTGGCCGCGACATTCGGAGCATTTTGGCAGACGCCAAAATATGACAAGGCTGGCAATCTTTTGGAAGGCACAGGAAGCGGCTTGAAGTATATGGATTTGGTTAGTCAGTGGGGTGATGCAAGCAGTCTGTCAGGCAAATTTGGAACGGGCCTGCGTTTCGTTGAAAGAGCATATTTAGCAGGGTTGTACGGAGTGGATAAGGCTACTGGTATGAATAAAGTAGCCAATCATGAAGAAGCCTTGGCTTTATTTAAAGAAAAGGGATTGGCAGGCCACTGGCAAGCAATAGATAAAGATAACATTACGTTTTCTGCCATCTTGGCAGTTGCCAGTCCATTAGCTGAGCCACTCTTTACAAATATCAAGGCTGCTAATTTTGGCAGAAAGTTCCAGGCCACAGGCATGGGCCTTGAAGCAACCTTTGGCGAAGTCTTTGGGTCTGCTGCAGCAAAAGAAAGAATAACTGCAGGCCGCGCAACGGTTGCCGATCATCTTGGAGCGCGGCTCAGTGGTTTCGGTAATATGGCAGTCAACGGCACCATAGAAGAAGCATTCGTTGAGCAGGTTATAGAGACTGGCCTTTTAAGGTTCCTTCCTCTTCCGGCCCAGGCCAGTGAAGTTTTACAGGAAATACTTTCTCCCAGCGTTCATATGCGCGCAGCAAGCCATGTTGATCTATGGAGAAGTTTGGGTATGGGCGGAAGGATCGTTGATGTTGGTTTTCAAGGAGGCACGCCTACGCAAGAACAAGCTAACATGGCATCTGAATTGCGCGGAATGGACCAGGCGGGCCTGAGAGGCAATCAACAAGCTTTGTCTGCGATCGCCGAGAAAGCTTTACCCGTAGGAACAGAGATCATTGTTAATGAAAACGGATATATCCGTAAATTTGAGGTCAGCGGTAATGAAGATTGGAGACAATTCTTTGGCATGCGGTCAGAGATGGCGCGTTTGCAGAATGGTATTGATAGGTTGAGCGAAGACCGTAAAGCCCAGGCACTTTATCAGCTTCAGGTAAAATCTGCGTCTATCAAGGATCCGGTTAAAGCAGAAGCTGCGGCAAGGGTTGTGGCTGCCAATGTATCCGATGCAGGTATGGTTGCAGAAACTCTTGCCGGCCGGGGAGTGTTAAACGTAGGAAGGAACGGATTTGAAGTTTATACTCCGTCTAAAGGCCCTATCGTAGGCTCAAGACTTTCAGTTAATGCCAAATATATCGTAGAAGAACGCATGGCACTTGATAATACTTTCCGCGCTAACGTAATGCAGGCAGGCGTTAATTTAGGGGCATCGTCTTTGAGAGGCGCTTCACTTAACCCTTCGGAGGCTACCTGGACAGCGCGTTCGCAGGAACTAAGGCCGCAGCTTGCAGCAAGGTCTCTCCAGATGTGGGATGCATACGCGCAATATCTGCAGACAGGCGAAGAACATTTAATGGCCCAGGTCCAGTGGTTATCTGGAGATGCAGGACGCATACAGAGCAATATTTATATTGAAGATCAATTCGCTAAAGTGAATAAGGCTGGGATAGGCATGGTTCGTCGTGCGGCATTTAATCTGAATTGGCAGACTTTGTCTAGATTCGGTATAGGCAATGCCGGGGAATTAAGGGCAAAACTTAAAGATGAGCTTAGCAGAGACGGCCAGTTGTCAGCGAAAAAGACTACTGTCATGGATAGAATCAAGACTACGAAGACGCAGATAGGGCTGCTTAATGAGAAGATCAAGCTCAATGTTCTTGATGAAGATTTGACAAGATTAGAGATTGAAAAAGAAAAAGCACAAGAGCAACTCAAGGGATTAAAAAAGGATGAAAAACAGATAAGGCGTTTAGTAGATATGACTCGCTTTACTAGTTTAAAAAAGATCGCTGATTATCAAGGGGAGCAGAAGAGCCAAAGGGAATTGTTGGGTGAATATACCGGCGGCTTAACGCGTACAATGGGTCTGAATTATATTGATCAAAATCGAAACAATCTTATTGCCCTAGGATTGAGTGCAGAAAGTATTGATAAAGTCAGGACTGAGATCAGTAAAACAGCCGAGTTCGATGTGCATGGTGTTGCTAATGCCTTGATGCCGGCGCTATCAGTAGGCAATATTTTTGGCGACAGAGCGCTTCAGTCTCTTTCGCGGTATGTCGATTCAACAAAGGCAAATGAAATTATCGCAAATTTGCCTCTCGAGTTTGTTTCCTATGGCGTGCTTTTCAATAGCAATACTGGAAATATGACGCCTGCGCAGAATCAGGATAGGACAGCGGAGCATGAAAAGCGGATAGCCGTTGATGTATTTCAAAATTTAAGATTCAACAGAGGCCAAGGTGGCCAGATCGGTGTTTCAGCGAATGCTGTAGGTGAATATAACGTTGGCGCAGGCGCGCACGAACAATTCCATTCGCTGGTAGATTCATTTAAGAATGACAAGGCAGCGCTGATGGCAATTCCAGCTATGAGTAATCTTGCGCGAGAACTAGAATCTGTTTCTGGTGTTCCTCTTGCGAATATGGACCTTGCGAATAAAGAAAATGATTTTAACGAAGTCTTTACTCAGGCCCTGAGCGGACGTGAGGGGGCCCGGTATATACAAAACATTTCTTCTTTGCAGGGCAATATTAATGATCCCATGGCGCTCTATTTTGCAAAGATAGCGGTCCGTGCCGATATGGATATTAGCAACAATATAGTTGATACTATTGCTGGCCTTAATGATCGCGATTTGATGTTTACCACGCATAATTATGAAAAGGGGCCGCATGCTTTAAAGTCTGAAGTTGATATGAAAGACCAAGAGATGGCTTTAAAGATCCGCAGGGAGGCTACACAGGCTGTGACAGACGCTTTCGCCAGGAATAATAACTTGCGCGAAGCAGAATTAAGACAGATTTTTGTTAATAGAGTCTCGGACTTGGGCCGTCAATACGGCGTCGCTGCTAATGTCGTAGAGAGAGACAGCTCTTTAGCCACCGGACGCAATTCTTCAATTGTTGATTATCAACCTAAGGGGCTCGGCCGCTATTTGATGAATGGCGATGCGGCTATTCTTGACGCTGTTGTTATAGTAGGTACCCAGCGCGCAGACGAGTCAAATAATTTCGCTGTTGTCAAAGGCGCTGATAATAAGTTGCAGATGAGAGAAATTGATTACGGTATTTCTGATAGGCGTTTATTTGAAAATAGCCTTGCAGGTCTGACAAGGACTCAGAAGTCAGCTCATTTAGCATCTTACGATTCGCTTACTAAAATACTTGGTGCGCTTGAAGTAAAAGATGGCAAGAGAGGCATTGAAGATTATAGCAAACTGGCCATGATTTCTAGGGTAGCAATGTCTAGTCCCAGGAGTGGGATTGGAGCACGGTTCGGATATTGGAAGAAGATACACGAAATTTTTGGTGATGAAGGTTTGCACAGTTTTGACATAGGCCATTTTGATGACAGGTCACCGTTAAAGGGCCGTATTAATGTCGGAGATGTAATAAGTATAAAACCCCTTGTGTCTATCCCAGGTGGCGAAGGATTTAGGCGTGAAATACAGATCCGCATTACAAATAATGGCTATGAACTTTTAGGGTCTTCGCGCGCGCCGCCATTGAGTTCGCCATCGAGTTATAGTAGCGGGTATTATGCCGCGGGTATCCCGCAGGCCCCGAAGCATGTAGTCGACACGATAGACGGGCTAAAGACGAAAGCGAGAAGCGGCGATCCTTCTTCACTCGCTGCTTTAGAGCATTTGGCGCGCACGGGTGATATTCCAGCAAGCCTTGTCATTGGCGCCCAGTCCGTACCTCAGCCGTCATCTCCGTACAAAGGATATGACAGAAGTAGTTATTCTATCCATGCCCCTCCGCAGTTATCAGATGCAGATTTTGCGCGCCAGGAAGCTTTGCGCGCCCTGATCCATTTGGGCGAAGAAAAAGTTGCGCCGGCCCAGGAAGTTCTTAATGGGCTTTTGCCCATCAATATATCTTCTATGAGGAATCTCGCTTTTATTTCAACAGTGGAGGCGGGCATGGGCGATGAACTTATTCGTTTCCACCTGGTGGCCAATGCGCTTAAGGCTAACCCCGGCCTGAAAGCAACGGTCTTTACGACGAGGCCTTTCCTTTATAATGCCAACCATCCGCGATTGACGGTTGTCGCTCTTGATATTAATAAATTGAATGCTTTGCATTCTCAGATAGACTCACGGCAAGGTTCAGAGTCCCTGGGTTCCTATTTTGCCGAGGCTGGCGCGTTGAGGCCGTCTCAAGGTAAATGGGACCTTGTATTCTATAACGGCCAGGAAGACCCAGACGCTAAGTTACCGGACTTTGATGCGGATATGGTGATGTCCACCACCAAGTATCCCCATGGCGGGCCTATTCAGCTGACTTTTCGTAATGGGCAGAGCTTTTTGTTTGGAGGAGAGGCCAACGTTTATGAAGGCGACCTTTTGCCTTTGCGCGCCCTTCAGACGCCCATCGATAGGAATATTTCCGAATTTCTGTATTCTCCGAAGGCTGCGACGTTCAAGTCGGCCGTAGTTGATATGGAGAGCTCCGGCCTGGATTTGAGCCCGCAAAGGCAGCCTGTCGTTGCTCTGGCGCTATTTGGTGGATCGTTCGAAGAGAAGGGCTTTTTAAATAATATTGATGTCATGAGTGGCCTGGCCCGTTCATTGCGTGAGCGCGGTTATCAGGTTCTGTTCATGGATAACGGCCGCGGAAACGATACGGTTGTTACGAAGGTCAAGGATTCCTTGGGCGACTTAAAGGGCATACATTTTGTTTCAGCGGACAAGATCGCGCCTGCTACGTCCGTTGCTGATATGGTCATAGCCGTTGAAGGTGGTTCTGTTCACTATGCTTATGCGTTGGATAAGCCTATGGTGGCTGTGATGGTTAAAGGCATAAGCGGAGAGGCGCGGGAGTGGTTCCCGGCTTACTCTGATTCTTCTACACAGAAATACATAGAGTTTACGAAGCCGTTTGATCAATTCGGGATGCAAGATATTCAGAGGATCCTTGGATCAGTAGATACTATTTCAAAAGTTAAGAAGAGCATTTTGGATATTCCATTCGATGCTGGATTAGCCGTGCCTTCGATGCCTAATGTCAAGAATAGCATTTTTGATATGCCTATTGTCGAACCGCCGCTGACGTCGCAAGCACCCAAGGCTGATGTTCATGGAATCGTGAAGGAATTGATAGAATTTACGATGCCTCTAAACGATTTTAACACCAGGAAAGTGCTTTTCGAAGGTTCGAGAGCAGAACAAGAAAAATTCAGGATAGAGTCAATTCAAAAGTTTGGTGAACTTGAGCGCAAGACAGAAGGCAGTCGTGGAGAAAATGTTTCTTTGAGCGAGTTGAAGCGAGGCGACGTTCTTTCTATCGGTGGTCCTTTGGCTATTGTGCTTGAGACCACAAGTGAAGGCGCCGTGTTATTGACTCAACTTGGTAGGGATGATGAGCGTGTCAAAAACAATCCTGCCTTAGCTGGAATGGCAGAGATAAATAAAATGGCCGTGGGTAAATCTTTTACTAGGATTATTTCAGCTATTGTCTCTTCACCCCTGGCTTCGCCTGCGTCATCGCCGATGGCAACAGCTCAAAATAACAGTTTCTTATCAGGACACAAAATTGCAGAAAATGGGTATGGGATAAATATAAATAATTACAGGTCTTTGCCTAGGGCGGCTTGGCAGAATCGGGCTGAACAATCCTTGGGGAAAGTGGATGCCGTAGACATGCAGGATTATTTCCATGTTTGGACCGCGGCTGTGGGTGAGGAGTTGGCAAGGGATGACATGTTCCGTGTTTATATACCCAGGGACGCGGGATATTTATATACTATTGATTCTGCTTTGTCTCAATTAAAAGGTAAGCAGTCGAATGCCGGAGTTTTCTATCTGAACACACCCATGGTAGGCGAATTTCATCCTGCTTTTATTGGTAAAATTACTGAATTACAAACAACGCGTCCTGTTGGAAAAACGTATAGAGAAAGTATCAGAGATTATGTTAAAGCCCAGGTTGATAGTAATCCTAAGTTCGCTAAATTCGCGGAAAGCATAGTGAATGATTTTGAAAAGCTTGGCTATTTGGATAAGCCCCAGGGCATAAGATTAATTGATTCTTTGACTAACGGGACAATGATCCTGTTGTTGAGAGGCATTATTGATGTTTATAGGCCTGCAAATTCTTCTAAGATCGACATACGTCTATTATCAAGTCAGAATAAAGAGGTGCCACAGGTTGACTCAACTACTTGGGATAAAGCGGTTAAAAAGGAATTACTGAAAACACCTTCGATTGCCCGCGACATGTTTGAAGATGGCGTGCGTGCTGAACCGGAATTTCTAGAAAATCCTAATGCTCATCCTATTGGCTTTGAAATTACTGCTGATTCTAACTCGGACCATTATCCCTCAGGAATAACAATTCCTTTAACAGGTAATTCAGAACAAATAGTAGCTCTTAAGTACCTTATTTTTAATGCTGCTTCTTCATATCTTCAGCTTAAATCAGTTTCGGCGCCCCTTACTCTGCCTGCGTCATCGCCGGAGGTGCCTGGACTGCAGGAGATTGGTAAGGTAGAGCCTGTGAAACTGGCGTCCGTTAGCTCTCCGATGTTGCCTGATACTACTTTGCGTGCGCCGCCGGTGGCTATGTCAGTTACGCCTTCGTTACCTTCTCTGCCAACCACCATAACCACATCTACCTTACCTAAACCTACACCTGTTTCTTCTCCAATAAGTTTCAAAGATGCCATTAAAGGTACTGCTGCGGGATTGGCGCTGTTGAGCGCGGTTGCTGGGACTAATGTAGCCGATGCTAGGATGGCAATGCCGCGGGCTACAACACAGCAGCCAAAAATTAGCTTAATTAGTCCTACAGAAACAGCCACATTCAGCGTGTTTACTTCAAGAGATAAGAATAAAGCTGTCAGGATGAGCAATGAGCTTAGCAGGGCCGCTGCAAAACTTGGTTTGAATCTACGGACAGCTATAAGTCCGAGCCGGCAGGGTTCAAGAGTTGTCATAATGGATCAGGACCTTAGAACGCTGGAAACTTTGAAACAAAACGGCGTTATCACCGGTTTCTACAGGATCCTTGAATTAACCACGCCAGATAAATTCCAGGTTTACGACGATTTCGCGATCATTAAGGCTATTGATCATGTCGCGGGCCGTTTATTTACCAGAGATTCCCAAAAACGCGATTTCTACAGAAATATTTTACTTAGAACAGCTTTATACGAATCCAACGGACTGCCTAGCCTAAAGGTACAGATAAAAGGAGGAGCATCAGGCGCTCGCGGCTTCTGGCAGATGGAGCCTGCAACAGGCAAGGATATTATCAATAATTTTGCCACCCATCACAATGATCTGAAAGCCTTGTTTGAGCCGGTGACTGGTTTGAGTTGGGATCAGGTATCCCGCATGGATAAGAATTCTATGGCCAAGGCATTGGAGACGAACAACAGATTTGCGGCGTTTATGTCCGCCTTGCATTATTTGAGGTTTGACGGGCAGGTTAGAGCGGCTACAGATAATTTCAAAAAGTTGACCCCGGAAAATACAGCCGAGGTTTACAAGAAACTTTACAATACCTATCGTGGCAAAGCCGAGCCAAAGGAATTTTTGACAAAAGGAGGCAAGGCTGCCGAGATGTATCTCCGTAAATACGAGGGTGGCGTAAGATTTGCTTCAAGGTCCTCTTCGCCAATAGTTGAAATGCCCTTGCTTCTAGAAACTAAAGTTGTATCCTCGCCCATGTTCTCTGTGGCGGGTAAGCAATTCAAAGTAGATGATAGAAGCTATGAGCTCAAAAATGAAGGCTTTAATCAGGGCCTGGGGTTGAACGTTGCCGCAATAATAGAGCAAGGTAATAGGATAGGCACGGTTACATATAAGGAAACTCTTAATGGCGTTGAGGTTTGGAGCAGAGGGTTAGAGAAGGATTACAATCAGCTGGGTATTGGCACGAAAGTACACGAAGTATTTTTGGATAATGCTTTAGAAGCCGGTAAAGATTATGTAGAAATAAAGGCTGTTAAACACGCCAATATTCCTGCTGTCCAGAAAATGTTTGAAAGGCGCGGGTTGGAAGTGTTGGCAGAGAATAATCGCGGGGAATGGATACCGCTGCGCGCATTGATGGCGAATGGATTGCAAGACTTAACACTCTCCGTTAACTTAAGGGCGAGTATCGCGCCGTTTACGTCTGCGACTATGCCGGAATGGCTTAAGGGGTCGCTTAGCGCGCCTAAGTTTGATACTTCTGTTTCTTCGCCGATCGGTAATGAAAACGGTATTACGCGTAGAAAGTTCTTGAAAGGTTTAGCTATCGGCGGGTTAGGGCTGGCTGGCGTTGGCGCTGTTGTAAAAGTAGCAGATAAATACTTACGCACAGAGCCAATCAAACCTTATGTGGCCTATAATTCTGAAACAAGAATGACGGGCACAGTTGACCTGCTTAGAGAAAACTTTGCAACCATTATTAAGCCCGGGGATAAACTAAACACCAGTGACCTTATTTTTTGTCCTTTATTGATAATGAAAGAGAAGGGAGCAGGCAATAGGTTGTTAGTACTGCACTTAACTCCCAGCGCGCCTGATGCGAGAGAAGAAGTTATAACAAAGATCCGCAACACATTGGCTGATCTTAAATTTGTGCCAACGGAAGTGAATATTATTACATATGCAGATAATCCCGTTATCAATCATGTAAAAGATGCGGTTAAGGAATTAAAAGAGACACAGTCGGTGAAGTCCGTAAACGTATTTGATACAAAAGCCAGCACATTTGCCGTTGAGATAGATAAAAATGGTAAGCTTGATGCAACTCGCGATGGCACATGGACAATAATGGATAATGTTTTTAAAGGTTCTTCGCCCATCGCGCCGATTCAGAAGATCTCTTCTTCGCTGATTATATCTATGCCAAAAGAAGTAAGGGATACGGATATTGCGGAAGTGTTGAAGGGATCTGATTTTGCTGCTGGGGCGATAAATAAACGAATGGGAGAGATCCTTGGAGCGGCCACTGAAATCAAGAAAGCCGTAGAAGGCAAACAGTTCGGATCACAAGATGAGTTGGCGGATGCTATACGCAATATACCCGGCTTGACACCAGCATCTATAGGTAAAGTTACGGGATTGTTGAATGCCTTGTCTGCCCTGGAAAATGAAGGCATTAGTATTAATGGCCAGGTTACGATCCCCGCGCTAGACAGAAGCCTTTCTATTAATGGGACTATTTTAGGGGTTAAGGAGATGTCTGCAGAATTTGGTATGAAGCGCTGGGTAGCAGTGGTCGGGTTGCCGGATGGCAGCCACGCGAATTACCGCGCCAACGAATTAAAAGCATTGGGTATTAAGCCCATTTCTTCTCCAATCGTGTTGTCTACGGACATTCGTGGGTTCGCAGAGGGTGATCTAAGAGATAATATCTTAAGTCTCGGCAAGGCCAACAGAGATTTGTTCACAGAAAACCAAAGGCTGCGGGCAGTTTCGTTGATGGACACGTTGACAGATCTGCCAAATCAGCGCGCTTTAAAAGGCAGGATAAGCGAACAACTTGAACTCTTAGCTCGCGGCCAGCATCGCGGCCCAGCCACCATGGCCATTATTTCTATGGACGATTTGAAAGATATAAATAATCAATACGGCCATGAGGTTGGTAATCAAGTCCTTAAGCGCTTTGCAGTTATTCTTGGCGGCAAGATCAGGGCAACTGATTATCTTGGTCGCTGGGCTGGTAAAGATTTTGTTGTGATCTTACCGACCAATATAGGTGATGCCAAGATCTTCTTGAATCGCGTCTTAACGGCCATCAAAGAAACACCTTATAAATTTACGCTTGATGGAAAAGAGACAAAGATCGAGTTTACTGCCAGTATTGGCGCAGTTCCGTTTAAGTTGCCGGAAACTATTAAGCCCAAAGAATGGACTGCCGAACAAAAAGATTCTTTTGTGGCTGCAATGACAGAGCAATTGAAGCTTCGAGCCGATCAAGCGCTCACCAACGCAAAGGAAAATGGCCGTAACCGTGTAGAGACATTAGTAGCGCCTGTCGCTCCCTTTGGATTCAGCGCTACTATGACTTCGCCGACAACCCTTACCCCAACCTCTCAAACGACGATCTCTATGAGCGGCCTTACGCCGCGTGTCCTGGCATTTGAGGCTGTCCCCAAGGACCTTAAGAAACTCAATAAGGTTGAATTGGTCGCTCATCTAAGCGCCTTAAGAGAAGAAAGCAAGCATTTGATGGCGGCAAATAAGCATCTGGAAGAGCTTTCTTTGACAGATGATCTAACGCAGTTGCCGAATCGTAGGGCCTTTGAGAGCAGGATGAATGAGCAGCTTGAGTCTTTGGCCCGCGGCCAGCATAAGGGGCCTTTCTCGGTCGCGCTCATTGATCTGGATCTGTTCAGCAACATTAATAATGAATTTGGGCCCGTTGTCGGTGATAAGGTCCTTAGGCATGTTGCTGATGTAATTAAACAGAAAGCGAGAAAAGTTGATTTCGTCGCGCGCTATGGCGGAGAAGAGATAGTTGCTATTATTCCGGATGGCGGAGAAAAGGCAGAGATCGCTATGAACCGTATAAGGGAGGCGATCAAGGCATCACCTTACGAATTAACACTTCCTGACGGAACCAAGAAAAACATCAGGCTTACGGCAAGCATTGGCGTTGCTCCGTATGAGTTGCCTAGGGAAATAAAAGAGAATATTAAGGAAGGTAAAAAATGGACATGGACGCCGGCGCAGAAGGTGTCCATTGCCGCTGAACTTTTGACTTCTGCTGATGAGAGGCTTTACATCTCCAAAAATGCAGGCCGTGATCAAGTCAGTTTGGGTCCTGTGATCAACACAGTCAGCTCGCCAATAAGCGTTGAGCAGATAAAATCAACATTGGATAGACTTGAGCGCACGAAAGGTGTCGCATTACAGGCTTTGGTAATTAATAATGCTATCAAGGAGCGTATGCCTCAAGTGATAGACTTTTTGAAAACGCAGGCGCCTGGCTTAAGCCAGTTTGAGCCAGCAATTGAAAAGTTGGATAATAATTCCATCCTTAGATTTAATTTGGGTAATGGTACACAGGCTGTTTTTGGTATCCCGCAGTTCAAAGATGCGCAAGCGATAACTCCTTCTGTCAGTATACGTAATATTGACGGCCTTGTTGTTACCATTGTTCCTGCAGCACGGCCTGTTGCAAATGATAATAATATCGCCGGCATCCAGCTTCAGAAAAAATTCGCAAATGTGACGATCACATCAATGCCTGCTTCCTCGCCCGCTAATAAACAGCAACAATCACTGCCAGGTTTTGAAAATATAAAGCCTATGAGGGCAAGGGATGTGAAGATTTCTTACTACGCCACATTCAACAAGCTATCTCAATATGATCTAAAGAACAAAGAAGGCAAGACTGAGTATTTGGCTGGCTACAACAGGCTTATCAAAGATCTAAGGGCGCAGAACCCGAATGACCTTGAGACGCTATCTTCTGTTAATCACTACCTCTCAAGAGCCTTATGGAATCTAAGCCAGGCTAGCCCGGATGCTGCCATAAAGAGCCAGATGTTTAATTATTTAAAGAGGGCAGACCTGGCAGTTGCTGCGGTCAAGCTTGAAAAAGGCATATTATCTGCCAATGGTTTCACGGCGTGGGCAAAGAAAGAAAATATCGCCGTGCCAGAAACATTCATTTCAGAATTCAAGGCAGAAACAAGTACCTTCGGCCGGACGCTCTTGACAAAGAAACTAATCGGTACTTTGTATCCTCTTGCGCAAGCTTCTGCGCCGCAAGAGCCAACTGCCAGCTCGCCGGTCGCATTTTCGCCAATAAGCCTAAGAGATGCCTTTGCCAAATTTGCGACAGGTATGCGCAAGCTGGTAGCGCAGTCTGTTGACACCCAGCTAACAGCGCGTGAGATAGATAAAGCTAAGCGTGATATCTACGCCACGAGCTTGGGCCTGGGTGGTTATGAAGGGGATAGACAGCGCATGGAGCGGATGTATAAGTGGATTGAGGACGGCTATCATCGTAATGCCGTAATTGGATTGATCGCTCTGTTAAAACAACAAAGGCGTTTTGTTATACGATCTGGTCAATATCCTGAACAGCGGAAAATAGAAAAAATCCTCACCTACTGGGAGAAGCGCCTGCCAGAGCTAGAGGATATAAACCCATTGCCGATCTATTTACCGCAAGCTAATTTATCATATCTCCTCAAAGATAGGGCGAGGGTTTTAGAGTTCGTCAAGGCTCCGATCTTTGGTTATAGGATCACAAGCGATAATTTTGACGATATCCCAGAGCTTATCCGCAACCAAATGGGCATCGTTGATCAGGTTCCTAAATATACAACTGATGATCTAAGAGCTAATATCGGCAGCTTCATCGCTCTGCAGATGGATGGTACCCGGCCGGACTTCTATATTATTGGTAAAAATATCTTTGAGCAGAAATACAGCACAGTACCAGCATCAGATGTTGTTGCTAAGAACCCGAAGCTCTTCGATGACTTGAAGCAGGTGCCTGGGATGGCTGATCTTATCAATGCCGGAGACTCGAGACTTGTTGGAATGTTCAAAACCGCCCCTAACAAAATGTATAGTTTCAATGAGGCGTCTCTTGAATTGCTCAGAGAGCGAACTGTAACTATTCCTTCGCTTGGCGAAAAGACACAAACTAAGCCCATTGGGAACATTGCGTATGCGGTCTTTGATCAAGGAGAAAATCAGTATTACATGGTCAATGCGCCCGACATCAATCCTATCGGCTATACGCCAGCTTCTCTTAAACACGAGCTGGATGTATTACAAGCCAATATCCCACATGTTTCCTGGCCGGATTATACTAGAGGTGCGGCTAGAGAGGCAGCCTACGAGTATGTAGGAGGTGAGCACGGTCTCCGCATACGACAGCTTAAAAAAGAGCTTGGACCGCAGACAACCTCTTCACTCTTGGCCGAGCCGGTCACTGTTTTGCTCACAGCCAAAGACATAAACGAAGAAAATTTAGCGTCGCTTAATGATCTCGCTAAGGTAATTTACGGCAACAAGATGCCCGACCGCAGAGCAGGTTTTGAAAATGCTCTACGAGGACAGGCAGATTCTCCAAATGAAAAACCATATGTATGGGCGTATAAGGAAAATGGGAAAATTTTGGGCTATATTTATGGTTATGTCGCTACCAAGAAAGGTGAAAGATTCTTTAATTTACTGGATCTGGCTGTCAGCAAAGATCTTCAGCGTAAAGGTATCGGCACATCTCTAATGAAGACTGCGCTTGATGAAACAGAGAAATTAGGGACGGCCTATACCGTAACAATGACTATGCCAGACAGGGCCGCCGTGCCTTTATTGAGGAAGTTTGGATTTTATCTAACATATCACGATGCTTATCATGATGGTTTCCGTAAAGAATCTGGCGAGGCCTCGCCGAAGGCTGGCTCGCCACTGGCAAAGCAACAGGCGTTGCCAACGGTTACTATTTCTTCACCGCTAACTAGGACCAGTCCTTTTCCGACAGATTTTTCACGGACATTAAGATTTTACAAATGGGTAAGAGACAACGGAAAACCGCTCAATCCCGATTGGAACAAAATGGAGAAAGAAGCAGGCGGCATATATGGAACTATAGATGGGAAAACATATCGCATTAATAATGTAGAGTTGCCCAAATCCAGGGGCCGTGAATTTTCTCTCGCTGAAAAAGTTCGATTATTCAAGGAATTCTTGCCTTACTGGGGGTTTGCTTATTTATATGTTCAAGAGAATCCATCAGAAGGTATTGTATATAAGGGTTCTCGTTACGACCCCTCCGACCCTGATTCAATAGACAATAAAAAATCATTTGATAATGCGCGTCAAGAGCTTATCAATAGAGGATTCTCTGCGCAAGATGCATCTCAAATTATTAAGCATCTTAGCATAAGTTATGATCAATACGGCCGTATATTTTGGAAGAGTATTGTGGACGGTACTGAAAACGAGGGTTTAAACAAGAGTTTATTTGGTACCTTGGCTAAACATTATAAAGATCCAAATCGTTCTTACTTCGATATATCTCACTATATGGACGCTATTCATACGATTAAAACCCTTATCAATTCCAATGTTGAGAAAAAGTTCTTCGGATTATTCCGCGAGCCTGAAATGGCCTTAAGATATCAGGAATTCGCGGCCTTCTATTCAACCCTAGATAAGCAGGATATCCAACGTTTGTCTCCTGAGCAACTAAGGCAGAAGTTTATAAAAGAGTTAACCAATGAGACACGGGGATACTTCCTCAAAGATGGTTTCTCGGCCGAAGATGCCTCGAGCCTTGCAGATTACGTGGAAAGAGGCATCAATAGAAATGGCGCTCACGCTTGGAGGGCAAAGTACAGGCCTGTAATTCAGCATCCCACGGATATTGGGCGCCTCTTTGACACTCTATCAAAGTATTATGCTTATGATGGCTCCCAAAACAGATATATAACCTCGGCTAAGATAATTAAAACCCTTATCAATTCCAACGTTGAGAAAAAATTCTTCGGATTGTTCCGCGAGCCTGAAATGGCCTTAAGATATCAGGAATTCGCGGCCTTCTATTCAACCCTGGACAGGCAGGATATCCAAAGCATGTCAGCCGAACAACTAAGGCAGAAGTTTATAGAAAACCTTGGCTATGCAACAGTCTACCGCGGTGAAATCTGGAATAAGGAGAGGTTACGCACCGGGCTCAGGAGTGGTTTCTATATGCGGTTCGATTCGCCTTCTTCTACCAAAGCAGCCGTGCAGGGATTGATGGACAAGTACGGCATTGCTAACGTCCTCGTTTCATCAATTTTACGTAAAAACTTACCGGAGAAAGAATTGCTCAGCGATAATAAAGGAGATATAGATAACATATTTATATCGGTAAGCGAGGTCGAAAGCCTGGCTTTGGCCATAGCCAGGGATTATAACTTAGGGATCGTTGAAAAATCTAAATTCCGTAAAGCCGATCCTGAAAATGGCGCCGCGATCTTCGACACCCTGATCAAGAAAGGTATTTTAGAGCAAGTTTCGCCCTACGAAGTACGTTTAAAGAGAAGCAAGGGCGGGGCGATAAATAGACCTGCGGAATTCAACGATGCTCTTTGGGATCTTTTCCAACAGTCTCATAGGCAAGGGGAGATAGCCGTGTATGAAATAAAGATACCGCGCTTCTTCTTAATAGATTACGATAGAAATAAGACGCTAAAAAATTCAGCGGGCATGTCTGAGACAGAGACGCCGAAACACTCAATATACCTTAAAGATATTGGAACAAATGAGGTGGTAACAATAAAAGGCGGAGACCCGCGCATAGAGAGCATGGTGGAGGGCATGATCCGTCCGGAATGGATTCAGCGGGTTACTTTGCACTCATTGACGGATGCTCAAGGAAAAGCACTTTCTACTTACTGGGATAATCCGAGAGAAGAAACGACCAGGGGTGGTAACGTTAATTATGGCGAAGCCAAAAAGATTTTCGAAAGACAGAGTTCTCTTTTTGATGTTGTTTCGATATCCGGGTCTGCCAGCTCGTCGGTTAAGGCCGCAGCGGCAGGCATGAGCCAAGAACAGGTTCGTGCTTCGTTGGATGCTGTTATGCAAAGTCTTGATCAGAACACAAAGATGCCAGAGATCAAGAAGGCAGTGGCTCGCATCCTTGTTGAAAATATAGGAACTAGAGTTGATAAGATATTGCCGATCTTAAGATCCGCTAATGTTGGCCAGCTTACTCTCGTAGATTCCGGCTCTACGACCTTGACCCTTGATACAGGCAAAGGCACAGTTGTTAAATTCGCCCTGCTTGAAGATCCTCAGCAGAGAGTTACAAAGCGCGTGCCTTCTTTTGTAAATACGCCGGCCATCAGAAAGAACATAGATGGCTTACTTGTTTCTGTTGAGCCGAAGCTCAGGACAACGGGTGTGACAAGGGAACATCTTAATCAGATCCTGACAGCCGCGGAAAAACAAGGTTATAGGATATATGATGGCCATACAGACAATATTGGGTTAAAGCAGAATGGCCAGCCTGTTTATCTTGATGTTAATGGATTCGGAGCGGTAGCATCACGCAGGACATCAACGCCGCCTATGATAAAAGATCTCTTGGCAGATGTTGCTTATGGCAGGCAAATGGTTACTATTGTGTCTTCTCCGATCAATATCACTGAGTTGGCCACGATAAAAGACGTGAACAAGATCGCTGGTTTTGTGCAAGATATGTTAGCCAGACAGGCTGTTGTTTCGCAGGCGCCTGTTCAAGGCGTTGTTAGTCTCAAGAACGAACTTCCTACCTTGATCATTCCTGATCTGCACGGCAGAAGGCTTCAGTTGATGAATTTGCTTACGCCTTATTTGAGCGATCTACAACAGAGTAAGCTCCAGGTGGTTTTCTTGGGCGATTATAAAGACAGCGAAGATCAGCAGAAGTGGCAAGCTATTGACAAAGAGTATTTAACCACGCGTTTTGCGCCTTCATTAAAAACACCAATGATGGATATAGAGATGGCTGACAACTTGGGTGCTGCAGGCATTGTTATGTCAATGCAGAACGACCGCCCAGAGACTGTTGTGGCTTTGAAAGGTAACCACGACAATATCCTTAATACAAACGAATTTGGCAATAGGCCTATAAATAAATACATCATGTCTCCTGGCGAAGGCGCTTTGACGGCTGAGTGGGCTGTAAATAGGTTTGGCAAGGATTTTGTTCAGCAATACGCGGCATGGGAAAACCGCTTACCTTTATTGACAACGGGCCCGAATTTTGTTGCTTCTCATTCTGATCCGCTTAAACCTTATACCCTTGAGCAGATCTCTTTAAGAAGCAACGACGTCGTATCAGGCCTGACTTGGGCGTCAAACTGGTCTGAGAGGTATGAACAATCCAAGCCCGAGGTCAAGGTATTCACAAAAGATGTTTTGAAGAATATTTTCGGCGATAGATGGTTGGATGCCTATTATGTGGCAGGCCATACAACACCTATGACCTTGGATAATTCCTACGTTAAAGATATCGCGCAGGAGCGGTTATTGGTCGTAAATAATCCAGCGAGGCTGACTGGCATATTAGTCCAGCCCACTGCTGAGTTCAACTTCAAGACTGTTTTGGCTCCGGCCTCTTCACCGATCGACCAGAAGTATACCAAGGTAGCTGAAAGCGTCTGGAAAACCTTTAATGACGCGACAAAAGTCGCTTTCTTAAAACGGTGGATATTCGCGGATCAGGAATTTAAGGGAGACGCGGAATTTGGCAAGCTCGCTGGTAATATTGGCGAATATAACCTGGCGCATATAGACGCGGTTGTCCAGTATCATCAGATGAATAAGCCGGAGTTTGAGTCAGCCCTTAGAGATATCGCTGTTAAAGAATTCGGCGGCGCATCCTTAGTAGATGTCCTCAAAAAAGAGGATGCAATGACATTGACTAAATCGCTTTTAGTTGTTCAGGCTCATAGAGCGGCAATGCTCCTTGATTCCAAATTAGAAGATATGCGTGATTTTATAGGATTTAACACAGCATTTAGCTCTTTGCCGGAGCCTTCTAAACTTGCAAGCGCAATTGAGCTTGCTAAAGCGACGAATAGCTGGGTAACATCTATTGAGAATGATACTTTAAGAAGGACAATAACTGCTGGATTCCCTGAATTTGATGTCCCGAGGAAATTCACCGCTATAAGTAATAACCTTGAGTTATTAAAGGAAGGAAAGATCACTCTCAGCCAGGCCAGGGCTGGTATCAATGTGGCGATTTCAGAGCTTTCTGATATTACTGCGGCGCTCAAATCTTTGACGTCCAAGACCGTCAAAATAGGCTATATCTCAAATTGGTCCGTTAAGCCGTATCCATATATTGAGCTATTTGGTAGGTCTTCAGCTTCTTCGCCGATAGAGTTGTCGTTGAAAGATAAAGAAGCTTTGGTTAAAGCTGTATCTGTAGCCAAAGCGAATGTATTACCGCAAATCAATGAATTAACTGTTCTTGCGCAGGTTGTATTTGCGCCAGGATCACAACCAAAACTTGAAACAATTAAAAACTTCAGTAAAGCAAGCGTCGCTGTCGCAAAGATACTGCGAGAGGAATCTAACCCGATCCTGCGCTTGACCTATACACCATTTATTAAAAATACAATTGAGCCTCTCTGGAGAGCTGCTTATACCAAAGAGGTTGAGTTGGATGATCCGGCACTTGCAAGGTACTTGCGTACTTCTGTTGATGTGCAGGGCCTTTTGTTATCAACAAGAGATTTTGCAGAAAAACTTGGAAGTGTAACGCCTGAAAAGATCGCGTTCAAGAGTGATGACAGAGGCCGCGCGTATATTGATCTTTCTGTATCTTCTTCCCCGATCGAGCGCGTGAAGGTCAGGCCTTGGAGCACAATCGCAGGCCTAGGTGGAAACGTTTATGACAGTGACCCGAGTAACTTTAATGCCATTTTAACTGGCATTGCCGTAAGATCAAAGATCAAAGCAGAGTCCATCTTGGCTCAAAAGAGCAACTTGTTGGTTGTAGGGCCTGGGTCTGATGAGTTAGTTAGAAGCCTCAAGGACCAATATCCTCAGATGGAGATCATTGCCATCAGCGATGGTTTTATATTCGGATCCGATAAGCCATTTGAGAATGGGACTAAGTTCATAGATGATCTAGGCATAACTTATATTAAAGATGAAGCCGGAGTTGAGAATATAGGCAAGTATGTTGGAGATACAAAATTTGACCTGGTATTCAGCTCAGGCACATTTAACGAGGAGTTCACGCCGAAATTCAAAGGCCAGGGCGGCCATGCGGGAGCTCTTGCGGCGATCAACAAGGTTATGGCGCCGAATGGTGAGATATGGTTAGCTGCCGGAACAACGCAAGCAGTTGAGGCGAAACAGCGGCTTGGGAATTTACTTAGAGACGCCGGTTTTAGCAATATAACGAAGTTAACAGACAACGTAGAATTTTACGTCGCCCAGAAGCCAGGCGAATTAGATGGGGTTTTTGAAGCGCTCAATACTTTACCTAGAGAAAAACTGCAGGCCCTTATTGTTCCGCTTCTTAATGGCCGTGCTCGCGGTTTAAAGATAGAGTCTTCTTTAATAGACGATATTATCTTGATGCGCGAGCGTCAGAAGTTTACATTACCTGAGCATGTTGAATTCTTAAAGGATTATTTCAGGGATGGCAAGAGCTGGCCTGCTTTTGTTAGCGGAGCTCGTAACATGGTAGAGTCTGTCTCTTCGCCTGTGTTTAATACCCGTGGCGCGTCTTACAGGGCGAATAGCACGCCTATAGTAGAAGATATGCCAAGTCTGCAGCCTCAGACTGTGACGCTGATGCCGGCGTTTGGGTTTGGTGGAGGTATAAGTGGTATTGGTATGGCTATGGGTATGACTGGCTCTATCGGCTTTGGCAGCAGCCCTATGCTTATGAGCACGGTTGGCAGCTTGGGTACGGATCTGAGTCGTATACCTAAGAGCCAGGTGCCTCCTTTACCTAATAGATTACGCGGAAGCCCGTCAATCTCTGTTCCAACGGCATTATCTTCACTATCTCCTTCTTTTGCCAAGTCGTTAAGACTACCACGAACAGTTGCATCACCTATAGAGGCCCAGAAACGGCAAGAGGCTTCTTCACCGGCCAATACCAAGGATATTCCTTTAACAACAACGACTTTACCTGTATCATCAGCTAATGCAGATTCTAGTGCGAATAATGCAACTGCAGCTACAACTTCTTCTAATGGCAGCAGTCCTGTAGGTAATTTTACGCCTGCTATTCAGTTGACTAATATTAGGTCAGCCCTTATTGCCGATAATCCGCTGCTTGAGGTTAATTTTGCTCTTGCTTCAAGCGCGAGATTCGAAGCAACTCATTCAATAACAGATGGTTACGGCAGAGCCCCCGGTGTTTCCTCGCCTCTTAACAAGCTCCCTCTTGTTGAGAGTGCGTTCCGCCTAAGGGATTCCACTACAACTACGTATAATTCTATAATTAGGTTGTTCTCTGTAACTCTTGGTAGTGTTAAGAGTTACATAGTGTCACGGAAAAATCTCGATTATTCCGTGAGGCAGGCGCCCTTGGTGTATCTTGCTGAGGCCCTGGAAAGCGCAGGCAAGTTAAGCACAAGCGGTATTGAGAAGCTCGGAACCTGGATCAAGGCAGAAGCTGGTTTGAGCCTTGTCACCAAGATGTTCAGGTCGCCTAACCTGCTCTTGGATAATGAC
>Ga0082335_1001206_pt1 | contig 57390 bp, 48 predicted proteins | sample Subgrocontami58m_FD_72375 | JGI IMG/M metagenome (GOLD analysis project Ga0082335, IMG submission 72375) | Subsurface groundwater microbial communities from S. Glens Falls, New York, USA - GMW37 contaminated, 5.8 m (SPADES assembly) (version 2) ... | reverse complement strand
ACAATTATTCCGCTCCATACGATCCTCCTGTTTTTGTTTGTTTTCTCACTTACAAATTAACAGGTTTTTTGATCTATGGAGCTTTTTTCTTCCTTTGTCTCACTTAAAGTTACAATCTCTAGCCAGTAAACCTATCCTCAATTTAAGTTGACGAGATAGGTTTTTTAATTTAAGATAAATTTTCATTATGATTAAAGTCGGCATAATTGGCGTAAGTGGTTATTCTGGGGCAAAGGCTTTAGAGCTTCTGCTTAAGCACTCCTTTGTTCGCGTGACGTATGTAAGCGCGAATAATACCCGAGGAAAAATCAGTAATATTTGGCCGCGCTTCTTTAAACAAACGACTTTAGAATGCGCTAAATTTAATTTAAACAAAGCTCTTGACGCGAGCGATCTTTTTATTTTGGCTGTCCCGCATACCGTGGCGATGACCATAGTTCCTTCTTTGCTCGAAGCCGGCAAGCGAATTATCGATTTAAGCGCGGATTATCGTCTTAACAACGCCCAAGAATACGAACAATGGTATGGGGCAAAACATACAGATCCTCAAAATATTAAAAAAGCTGTTTATGGCTTGCCAGAAATTTATCGGGAAGACATTAAGAAGGCTCATTTTGTTTCCAATCCAGGATGCTACCCAACGGCAGCCATCCTTGGGCTAGCACCGCTCTTGGCAACCCACGGGGAAGCCATTGACTCGATTATTATTGATGCCAAATCAGGCGTTTCAGGGGCGGGACGAAAAGTGGCGGCCAATTTCCTTTTTGGAGAGGTCAATGAAAATTTTAAAGCTTACAAGGTGCTGAATCACCAGCATGCGCCGGAAATTAATCTCTATTTGTCGAAATTAACAAATAAACCCATCCGGGTAAATTTTGTCCCTCATTTACTACCGGTTAATCACGGCATTTTAGAAACAATTTATATCACGCTCAAGGAATCGCTTCCTTTTAAAAAAGCTTACGATATTTACCGTAAATTTTACAAGACAGAACCTTTCGTGAGGATTCTTCCCTTAGGCTGTCAGCCCGAATTAAAAAATGTTGTGGGCGCGAATTATTGCGATATCGCTTTAGCGGCCGGAGAAAATAAACGGCTTCTGGTTGTTACGAGCGCGATCGACAATTTGATTAAAGGAGCGTCTGGTCAAGCGGTGCAGAACATGAATTTGATGTGCGGATTTAAAGAGACGGAAGGATTGATTTAATTTATGAACATCATCAACGGCAGTATCACCCAACCCAAAGGTTTTAAGGCTAATGGCCTTCACTGTGGAATTAAACGTTCAGGGAATCCTGACTTAGCGTTAATTGTCAGTGATGTCCCCGCGGTCAGCGCCGCTGTTTTTACTTCAAATTCGGTTAAGGCGGCCCCGCTTATTGTCAGTCAGAAACATATCAAGAAAAATATCACTCAGGCGATCATTGTTAACAGCGGGAACGCCAATTGTTTCACGGGGAAGTTTGGTCTTATTTACGCTAAAAAAACCACAGAACTCATCGCCAAGATTCTTAAAGTCCCCCAAACACATGTCTTGGTCTCTTCAACAGGGATTATCGGAAAACCTTTGCTATTTGAAAAAATTGAAAATGCGGCTGAAAAATTAGTGAAGGGCTTAAGTCGAAACGCCTCCCATCAGGCAGCACTGGCCATTCTAACAACGGATACAAAGACTAAAGAAATCGCCGTTCAAATTAATCTCAGTGGCGTTAAAGTTACCATTGGTGCTTGCGCTAAAGGATCTGGGATGACAGCTCCCAACATGGCCACCATGCTTAGTTTTATTACAACCGATGCCGCCATTAACGCTTCAATGCTTAAGCTTGCCTTAAAACAAAGCGTCAACCGTTCTTTTAATTTAATTACAATTGATGGATGCATGAGCACAAACGATATGGTCGCCATCATGGCCAATGGTTTCGCGAAGAATAAAATGATCACTCACGCAAAAAAAGATTTCCAAACCTTTTCTAAAGCCTTAACGTGTGTCTGCCAAAGTTTGGCCAAAAAAATTGTCCTCGACGCGGAAGGAGCGACTAAATTTATTAAAATCCACGTTAACGGCGCTGCGAATGAACTTCAGGCTAAAAAAATAGGGTTAGCCGTGGCTAATTCTAATCTTGTCAAGACAGCTGCTTTTGGCAGTAATCCTAATTGGGGCCGTGTCGCCGCGGCCGTCGGTTCTTTAGGAATCCCACAAATCACGGAAAAAAATTTAAAAATAAAATTTAGTCCCTTTGATAAAAAAGAAATCTCCATTACAGTGGATATAAATTTAGGGAAAGTCACTACAACAATCTACACGTCAGATTTATCCTGCGAATATGTAAAGATTAATGGAGAATACAATTAAACATGGATGATATCATTAAAAAAGCGAATATTCTCATCGAAGCGATTCCTTACATTAACGAGTTTCGCCGTAAAGTGTTCGTTATTAAATATGGCGGAAGCATTTTAGACAACGACCCTATCCGTCGCAACGTCTTAGAAGACATCGTTTTTTTAAGTTATGTTGGGATTCGCACCATCCTCGTGCATGGCGGAGGGCCGCATATTACCGCGCGGCTGAAAGAATCCGGATTAAAATCGGAATTTTTCGAAGGTATCCGCGTGACCGATCAACAGACGCTTAAAATCGTCAGTGAAGAGTTGACTAAATTAAACGAGCGCATCGTCAAAGAAATTCGGGAATTAAAAGGAGACGCGACGGGCCTGAAAGGTGATGAAAATATTATTCACGTCGAAAAAAAGAAGGCTCCGCGGGACTTGGGATTTGTCGGCACGATCACGGCTATTGATAAGGAAGCCTTAGAAACGCACCTTAAAAAAGGATATATCACTGTCGTGTCCCCGATGGGAATAAGCGCGGATAAGCAACCGCATAATATTAATGCCGATGAGGTGGCTAGCGCCATTGCCAATTCGATGGAAGCAGAAAAATTGGTCCTTTTAACAAATGTTCAAGGGGTTATGCGTAACCCTGAGGACCCAAGTTCTCTCATTTCGACACTAACGGTCGAGGAGATTCACAATTTAATCAAACAAAATGTCATCCAGGCAGGGATGATCCCAAAAGTGAATTCCTGCATCGACGCGATCAAAGCTGGCGTTAAGAAAACCCATATTGTCGATGCGCGTATTTCCCACGCGCTTTTATTGGAATTCTTTACCAATGAAGGCATTGGCACTCAAATCATTCCGTAATTCCTATGACCAAACAAGAAATTTTTGATAACTACAATAAATATATTCTTTCGACCTACAATCGAACTCCCGCTATTTTTGTCAAGGGCAAGGGAATGAAACTTATTGATATTGATGGCAAAGAATATTTAGATTTCTTTCCCGGCTGGGGCGTCAATAATATGGGACATTGCCACCCTAAAGTGATGTCGGCTGTTCGTGACCAAATTGGTAAATTAATTTTTATTCCGAATAATTTTTATCACGCAAACCAAGCCAAATTAGCCGAAGAAATTATTCGTTGCTCATTCCCAGGGAAAGTGTTTTTCTGTAACAGCGGCGCTGAAGGCTGTGAGGCCGCCATTAAATTTTCCCGCATTTATGGAAAGAATAAAGGTGGCCGTCATGAAATGATCACCATGCAGAATTCTTTTCATGGCCGTACATTAGGAGCATTAACAGCGACGGGGCAACAGAAATACAAAGAGGGATTTGATCCGTTGCTTCCTGGTTTTAAAACAATCCCTTTCAATAACATTAAAGCTCTCAAAGAAACTGTTAGTGAAAACACCATCGCCATCATGCTTGAATTGATTCAAGGCGAAGGCGGCATTCATATCGCGGATAAAGAGTATGTCCGAGAGATTCGAGATATCTGCGACAAAAAGGATATTTTACTTATTATCGATGAAGTCCAAACTGGAATGGGACGAACAGGTGAGATGTTTTGCTTTAAGCATTACGCGATTCAGCCTGATTTAATGATTCTAGCTAAAGCTTTAGGCGGAGGATTTCCTATCGGGGCGCTGATTGTCAAAGCGTCAATCGCGGATACCTTTAAGCCAGGGATGCACGCTTCAACCTTTGGAGGCAGCCCAATTATCTGCAAAGCCTCTTTGGGAGCTTTTAAAGCGATTTTTGTCGATAAAATGCTTAAAAACGCCCGTAGCATGGGAGCATATCTTTTAGATGAACTTAAAAAACTTAAACAAAAATTTTCCTTTATTGTTGACGTTCGCGGGATCGGCCTTATGATTGGGATTGAACTTAATATTGAAGGAAAACCTGTATATGAAGAATGTTTTAAAAACGGTTTAATTATCAATTGCACTCAAGGGAAAATATTGCGTGTCATGCCGGCGTTGAATGTAACCAAAAAACAAGTCAATAAAGCATTGTATATATTAGAAAAGGCATTTGAAAAAATATGAAACGAGATTTTATCACATTAGAAGATTGGTCAACAAGCGAATTAGAGAAGCTTCTTGAGGCAGCCCAGAAGTTAAAAACGTCTAAGGCTAAAAATTTAGCGCATCTTCGAGGCAAAGCTCTCGGCCTTATTTTTCAAAAGCCTTCCAACCGCACGCGGGTTTCCTTTGAAGTGGGATTCGCCCAGCTTGGAGGTTTTTGTGTTTATTTAGGCCCTGATGAAATTAATTTAGGACGACGAGAATCCACGGCGGATGTGGCGAAAACTCTTTCTCGTTATTTAGATGTCATCGTCGCGCGCACCTTTACTCATCAAGATATTGTGGAATTAGCGCAAGCGGCCACCATCCCGGTGATCAATGGCTTGTCAGATCTATCGCATCCCTGTCAAGCGTTGGCAGATCTTTTAACAATCAAAGAAAAATTTAAACAATTGAAAGGACTTACATTCGCCTATATCGGTGATGGAAATAATGTTTGTCATTCGCTTCTTCTAGGCTGTGCCAAAATGGGGATCCATATGCGTGTAGCCTGCCCCAAAGGGTACGAGCCACAGGATGAGATCGTTGGAAAAGCCAAAAAATTCGCGCAGGGAAAACGATCCCAAATTGTTATTTCCGATAATCCTGAAGAAATGGTTAAAGGCGCTCAAATTATTTATACGGATGTCTGGACAAGTATGGGACAGGAACAAGAACGGGAAAAACGACTTAAAAATTTTTTGGGCTTTCAAATAAACAAACAATTAACACAATTGGCGGATCCCAAACATATTTTTATGCATTGTCTGCCAGCGCACAGGGGGGAAGAAGTCACCAGTGATGTTATCGATGGACCCCATTCGGTTGTCTTTGATCAGGCGGAAAATCGGCTTCACGCGCAAAAAGCTATTTTACTCGAGTTAATGAAAAAAGGATAAATTTATGCCCGAAATGATTCCCACCAGAGATGGTTTCGGCCACGAATTAGTTGCCTTAGGGAAAATCAATCCCAAGGTTGTGGTTATCTCCGGAGACTTGGAAGACGCCACGCGCGCGGAATATTTCAAAAAAGAATTTCCTGATCGATTCTTTAACCTAGGGATTGCAGAACAAGACATGGTGGGAACGGCCGCGGGTTTAAGTCTTCTTGGATTCATTCCCTTTGCCTGTTCTTTCGCCGTGTTTTTAACGAACCGCGCTTACGACATGCTTCGTTTAGATGTCTGTTACAATAACTGCAATGTCAAAATAGTCTGTTCTCACGCGGGTGTTACCGTTGGAGAAGATGGGGCATCCGCGCAATGCCTCGAAGATTTCGCGATCATGCGTGTACTCCCTAACATAAAAGTCATTTGTCCGGTGGATGCGTTGGAAGCACGCAAAGCCACACGGGCTATCGCGGCAGAGAATGGGCCTATTTATATGCGCACTGGCCGCGCGCCTTTTCCTGTTCTGACTAAAGAATCCGATCCCTTTGTGATTGGCAAAGCGAGTGTCCTGCGCCAGGGCAAAGATGTCACGATTGTGGGTTGTGGGATAATGGTATTTGAAGCCCTGCAAGCCGCTGAAATTTTGAAAAAAGAAGGCATTGAAGCTCAAGTCGTTAATATGCACACGATTAAACCCATCGACGAAGGGATGATTGTTCAATCCGCTCAAGAAACCGGAGCCATTGTGAGTGCCGAAGAACATCAAATGTATGGCGGTTTGGGGAGTGCCATCTCGGAAGTTTTAGTCAAAAAATGTCCTGTCCCGATGGAAATGGTTGCTGTTCAAGATACTTTTGGCGAATCGGGTTCTCCGCAAGAACTCCTCAAGGCCTATCACTTAAAAGATACGGATATTGTGGAAGCTGTAAAAAAAGTTATTAAACGAAAACAGGCATGAACAAAACAACTCTCCAAGAATTAGCGGAATTTGGTCAAAGCGCGTGGCTTGATTTTATTAACCGTCCGCTTCTCGAGACAGGTGAATTAAAAAAACTCATCTCCTTAGGATTGCGCGGGATGACATCGAATCCTTCTATCTTTAATCAAGCCATCGGCGCCAGCCAAGATTACGACAACAAAATTCGAGAACTCAAAGATCAAGGGAAATCCTCATTTGAAATTTACGATGAATTAACTATTCAAGACATTCAAGAAGCTGCTGATCATTTTAAAGAGACTTACGAAAAAACTAATCATTGCGATGGGTATGTAAGCTTAGAAATCAATCCACTTCTCGCCCAAAAGGTTGGAGAACAAGCCAGAGAGGGAGTAAGACTTTTTAAAAAAGTTAACAGGCCAAATCTGATGATTAAGGTACCTTCGACGAAGGAAGGATTCCCTGTTGTCGAGGAACTCATCAGTCAAAGTATTAACGTTAACGTCACTCTCATTTTTTCCTTAAAGCAATATGAAAAGACGGTTCAAGCCTATTTCGATGGTTTAAAACGGTTAAAAAAATCTAACGGCGATTTAAAAAACATTCATTCGGTGGCCAGTGTCTTTGTCAGCCGCATTGACACATCCATCGATAAAATGCTGGATGAAAAGAAAGCACCATCTTTAAAAGGCAGGGCGGCGGTGGCTAATTGCCGATTAATTTTTGAGAAATTTAGAGAATTGTTCGCTACGCAAGAATTCAAAGAACTCCAAACAAGCGGGGCCAATATTCAGCGCGTCCTCTGGGGATCAACGAGCACGAAAAATCCCGCTTACAACGATATCAAGTACGTTACTGAGTTAATCGCGCGGCCTAGCGTCAATACTTTACCTAAAAATACTCTTGAAGCCTTTTTAAATCACGGAAAAGTCAAAGATGCTTTCACTTCCGACAAAAAAGAAGCCGCAAAAATAATTTCTTCCCTTAAAGAGATCGACATTGATATCGACACCATCTGCTTGAAACTCCTTGAAGAAGGATGCGCCTCCTTTAATCAAGCCTTCGAAACTCTCATGTCCTCGATTGAGAAAAAGGCTGAAAAATTATCTGTTTAAAAAAATCCCACCAAATTTATTTATAATCGCCAACGAATAGTGTATACTGATTTTTATGAATCCATGGAAAGGGATAGAGCATTTATCAGCTGAGCAGATTCGAAACTTACAGAATCGGAGTCTCCATTCCTTTGTTAATTCTTATCTTTACCCCTTTAGTCCTTACCATAAAAAATTATTTGATGACCATAAAATTAATCCGCGGTCGATTCGCCATAAGGAAGATTTAAAACAAATTCCGCTGACCTCTAAAACAGATTTTTTAGACACAGAAAAAACTGTGGGACGGTTTAAAGATTTCATCATACAGCCTAGCGAAGAAAAAATTCGTCATTTTTGGCCGGCCTCCAAATTAATCCCTTTAGCTATTTCCAAAATACTGCGCGGCTCTTCTTTTGTTAAAGAAAATCTAGAGACAGAATTCCGTCCGGTTTTTACCACTTTTACAACAGGGACAACGAACAAACCCGTTCCTTTTATGTACAGCAATTACGATATTAATAATCTCCGCGTCTACGGCTCACGCATGCTTAAACTTTTCAAAGTGGAGAGTTCAGAACACATCGTCAGCTTATTTCCCTTCGCCCCGCATTTAGCGTTCTGGCAGGTCGTGTTTGGCGGACTCGAGGCTAACACGTTAGTATTAAGCACCGGCGGCGGTAAGGTCATGGGAACGGAAGGCAATATCAATGCTATTTTAAAAATGAAACCCTCCGTTATTTTGGGAGTTCCCAGCTACGTGTATCATCTCTTGAGAACAGCCAAAGAAAAATCGCGTGATTTGTCGTTTGTCAAAACAGTTGTTCTTGGAGCTTCGAGAATTACCATCCCTTTTAAGAAAAAATTAGCAGAAAGTCTGGAGTCAATGGGAGCAAAAAATGTTTCGGTGATCGGGACATACGGATTTACCGAAGCCCGTTGCGCTTGGGCGGAATGTCCAACCTCTTTAGATGTTTCCAGCGGATATCATCTTTATCCCGACAAGGAAATTTTTGAGGTGATTGATCCGAAAACCGGAGAGGTCAAAGAAGAAGGGGAGGACGGGGAGTTGGTTTACACAAGCCTTGACGCGCGAGGAAGCTGTGTTTTACGTTATCGGACGGGAGACTTTGTTAAGGGTGGAATTACGTCTGAGCCGTGTCCTTATTGTCAAAAAAATGTCCCAAGAATTTCTAGTGATATTACGCGGTTATCGGATATCAAAGATTTACAACTCACTAAAATCAAAGGGACACTGGTTAACCTTGATAATTTTGCGGCGTGTTTATCGGAATTTATGAATATCGAAGAGTGGCAAATCGAAATTGGCAAAAAAAATAATGATCCCTTTGAAATTGATGAATTAGTTGTGTATGCCACGCCTAAAGGCGCGTATGATCGCACTAGTCTTGAAGAAAACATTAAAAAGAAAATTATGGCGGCAACGGAGGTGACTCCTAACCGCGTTCAATTTGTTGAACTTCCCGAGATGATCAAACGCCTTGAGCTTGAAACAGCGAATAAAGAGAAACGGATCGTAGACAAGAGACCGAAAGAATAATATGGACAGAATCGCGATTATAGACGGTGTTAGAACGCCTTTTAGCAAAATGGGAACGGACTTAAACGATTTAAGCGCCGTTGATCTGGGCCGTATTGTCACTCAAGAATTGCTGGAACGTACCGGCATTGATCCGCAAATAATCGATGAGGTCATCTTTGGATGCGTGGGTCAGCCCTCTGATGCCGCCAATATCGCGCGGGTTATTGCTCTTTTAGCCGGTGTGCCTGAAACAAAGCCAGCGTTTACGGTTCATCGCAATTGCGCCTCGGGAATTGAGTCGGTCGTTCAGGCGGCGATGAAAATCCAATTAGGCCAGGGAACTTGTTTCATTGTCGGCGGTACAGAATCGATGAGCAACATCCCTTTTTATTTAACTAAAGAGCTTCAGGAAATTATAAGCTATTCGAACCGAGGGAAAAGTTGGGGCGACAAATTAAAGCCTTGGATGAAATTGCGTTTAAAATTTTTATCTCCGCGAATTGGCCTGCAGCTAGGATTAACGGATCCCGTCTGTGGACTCAATATGGGGCAGACCGCGGAGGTTTTAGCTAAAGAATTCGGCATTAGCCGCCGAGAGCAGGATGAATTTGCCCTTCTAAGTCACCAAAAGGCTATGGCCGCACGTGTACTTTTTAAAGAAGAAATTGTCCCGGTCATTCCTTCTCCGAAATATACAAAAATCGTTGAAGTGGATAATGGCCCCAGAGAAAATCAGTCGATGGAGGCTTTAGCGAAATTAAAACCTGTGTTTGACAAATATTCAGGAACAGTTACCGCCGGCAATTCCAGCCAAATCACCGATGGGGCAGCGGCTCTCCTTGTCATGAAAGAAAGCCTTGCTCAAGAATTAAAACTCACTCCTTTAGGCTTCCTTAAGTCTTACGTTTCCGTTGGCGTTGAACCACACCGCATGGGAATTGGTCCAGCCCACGCGATTCCTCTAGTGTTAAAAAGAAGCGGCATGCGTTTAAAAGATATTCAGACAATTGAGATTAATGAAGCTTTCGCCGCCCAAGTTTTAGCCGTTTTAAGGACTTTGGAATCAACAGGTTCTGGAACGATTGAACAATCTATTTTGAACGTCAACGGAGGAGCGATTGCCTTAGGGCACCCCGTTGGAGCAACCGGATCGCGACTAATTTTGACTATTTTAAAACACATGAAACGAAATAATCTTTCAACAGGATTGGTGTCTTTGTGCGTCGGAGGCGGACAAGGCGCGGCGGTCGTATTAGAAAGGTAAATATGCCATTAAACTTTCACATCGAAAACAACATCGGCACCATTGAATTCGACCAAAAGGATTCGAAGGTTAATATTTTAACAGCTGAGGTCTTAAAAGAATTTGACGCGGTTCTTGACCAAATCCAAAAAACGCCTTCTTTAGAGGCGCTTTTTATTTTAAGCTCTAAAAAAGATGTTTTTATCGCCGGCGCGGATATCAAAGAAATTGAAAAAATTGCCGATCAAGGGGAAGCCCAAGCCAAATCAAAGGCCGGCCAAGAAATTTTTAATAAACTCGAAGACTTAAAATTTCCTACAATCGCGGTGATTGATGGCGTGGCCTTAGGGGGAGGCTGTGAGCTAGCCCTGGCCTGCCAGTACCGTGTGGCCACTTTTAACAACAAGATTCGCATTGGTCTTCCGGAAGTTAATTTAGGTATTTTGCCCGGGTTCGGAGGGACCTACCGTCTTCCGCGGGTTGTAGGATTAGAGCAAGGGTTAAAATTAATCCTTAGCGGGAAACCAGTCGACGCGCCCAAAGCCCTTAAATTAGGATTAGTAGATAAACTTATTCCTCAGATAGGCTTACGCGGGAACCTAAACAAATTTCTCGCTGAATTAAAAACTTCTAAACTTTCTCAAGACAAATATTACCGTCGCAAGAGATCAGGAACCAAAAAACTCTTAGAAGACTCCTTAATTGTTCAAGCCCTCATTTTTTCACAAGCAAAAAAATCTGTCCTTGAATCCACTAAAGGATTTTATCCGGCTCCTCTTAAAATAATTCAACTTGTTAAAGAAAATTTTTATTCAAGCAGAAACCAGGGATTGAATCTGGAGGCTAAAGCCTTTAGCGAATTAGTCACAACGGACGTCTGCAAAAACTGCATCCATATTTTCTATATTTCGGAAAAATACAGAAAATTAAAACTGGAGGGGGTAGAAGCTGTTTCTTCCATGCAATCGATTGAACACGCCGCTGTATTGGGCGCTGGGATTATGGGTGGGGGAATCGCGCAACTTTTAAGCGCTCAAGATATCGGCGTTCGGCTTAAAGATATTAATTACACCGCGATTCAAAAAGGTCTTCAAGCAGCCAGTACGATTTACAGAGATGCTGTTAAGAAAAAACGTCTAACGAAAGCCCAAGCTTCTTACAAAATGGCTCAAATTAGTTTTACGTTAGATTACAGTGGTTTTAAAAATACGGATCTCGTGATTGAAGCCGTCGTGGAAGACATGCCTCTTAAAAAACGCGTCTTCAAAGAATTAAGTGAAGTAATCCCCTTTAAAACAATTTTAGCCACAAATACTTCCGCCTTATCCGTCACTGAAATGGCCAAGGAAACAAAAAATCCTTCCAAAGTGATTGGCATCCATTTTTTTAATCCCGTGCACCGAATGCCTTTAGTCGAAATAATCACCACCCCTTTGACCTCAAAAGAAACAATTGCAACCACTTTAGAATTTGTTAAACGGTTGGGTAAGACACCAATCCTTGTGAAGGATTCCTGCGGATTTGTGGTCAATCGAATCCTTTTAGGTTACGTTAATGAGGCTGGACGTATTTTAGAGGAATGCGGACAACTTAAAAGAATTGACAATTTGATGACCTCCTTTGGCATGCCGATGGGACCGTTCTTACTTTCTGATGAAGTGGGATTAGACGTTGGGATTAAAGTCTTACACATTTTGGAGAATGGTTTGGGAGAACGCTTTAAACCCACAGCTCTTTTTGAACAAATTTATGAGAAAAAATTTTTTGGGAAAAAGACGGGAAAAGGATTTTATCTGCATACCCATGACAAACAAAAAACAGTTAACGCGGAAATTTTTAAGCTTCTTGGCCCTATGCAAAATAGAATTTTTAAGTCCGAAGAATATTTCAAGCGTATGGTTTATTTAATGATTAATGAAGCGGCTCAATGCCTTGAGGAAGGTATCGTGACGGATCCTGCCGCCATCGATGTGGGAATGATTTTTGGTACCGGCTTTCCGGCCTTTAGAGGCGGCCTCTTAAAATATGCTGATTCGCTCGGGCTAAATAATATTGTCAATGACCTTAAACGTTTTCAAGAAACATGGAAAGCCGATCGATTTGAGCCTTGCCCTTATCTCCTCGAGTTAGCAGCAAACAAAAAAGGATTTTTCGCCATTCCATGAATAAAAGACAAAAATTAACCCTTATTTTTAGTATTCTAGCCTTTATTGGTATATCCTTAAGTTCCTGGGCCTTGTGGACATGGAGTAAACAATATCGGGTTTCCAGCTACAAAAATACCGCGTTTGGATTTTCTTTAAAATATCCTGCTAGTTGGGCTCTTAAAGAAAATACTTTAGGCGTTGTGGTGGCTTTTATTTCTCCCCCAGAAAGCGCCCTGGATATTTATCAAGAGAATGTTAATATCGTTATTCAAAATTTACCTCCCGAAAAGAAAATTAGTCTTGAGGATTACAGTGAAATGGCCATTAAACAACTTCACGCGGTCTTTGGACAGAACATCACCATTCTTGAATCTAAACCAACCTACTTTCTAGGGAAGCCTGCTTACCAATTAGTTTATTTAGGCAGAGGGCCGGAGGCAGAGCTTAAATGGATGCATGTATGGACAATTATTGATTCGAGAGCCATTCAATTTACGTATTCAGCGCTATCCTCTCGTTTTGATCAATATTTAAGCAGCGTTGAAAAAATGATTTCTTCCTTTAGGCTTAAATAATGAAATGTCCTCCATGTTAGCCGATCACACAAAGCCTTTATGTCCAATCTTTGGGGAATGCGGAGGATGTTTCTATCAAGATAAATCATACTCGGAAGAACTGAAAATAAAAGAAGCGACTTTAAGAAATATATTTAAAGAAAAACTCCCCTTATCCGATTATTTATTTGAACCAATCGTTCCTTCCCCTAAAGAATATTATTACCGTAATAGCCTTGACTTAAGATTAGTGCGTACTTCCGCCCGAGGTGGAAAAAATTCTGAAAATATTTTTTTAGGCTTTTCTCCCCAAGGGAAAAGAACAAAACTGATCCCTATCGAAACCTGCTTTATTGCTGACCCTAATATCTCCAAGCGCATTCCTTCCTTAAAACAAGAAGTTGTTTCCCGCCTTTTGCCTAAACATAAACAAGCCAACATCGTCATACGTACTTCTCAAGAGGGAAGAGTCTGTTGGGGCGGTCTAGGGAAAGGGTCACTACGACTCAAAGAAGAAGATTATCTTTGGACACAAATGGGAGAGAGAAAAATATTTTATTCTTTAGACACTTTTTTTCAAGCGAACCTTTCTATTTTACCTTCTGTTTTTGAGCAACTACGTTCACTTAACATTTTTAGCAAAGAAACCATTCTTTTTGATCTGTATGGTGGCGTGGGATTGTTCGGCATTGCTTTATCGGATATTGTTAAAAAGGTAATTTTAATTGAGGAATGTATTGCTTCCATAAAATTAGCCAGATATAATGTTACTATTAACCAATTAAACAATGTGGAGATCATTGAAGGAAAGGTGGAGGAGAGATTAACGCCTTTACTTCAAGAAGATTCATCGCCTAAAGTTGCCTTTCTTGATCCTCCACGGGCAGGTTTAAGCGAAAAGGCTTTAAAGGTCCTCAAAGAGGCAAAGACGTTTCAACACATTCTCTATCTTTCGTGCGGTCCGGAAAATCTCGTGCGTGATTTAGCCGAATTTGTATCCAGCGGCTGGCGGATAAAAAAAATAATACCTTTTGATTTTTTCCCGAAGACAAAACGTTTGGAAGTTTTGGCAGTAATAAAAATTTCCCCTCCCTGAATGGGAGGGGTAGGGGAGGGTGAATAACGTTTGTCAAACCCCCACCTTGCCTCCCCCATGAAGGGGGAGGAACTAGAGTTAAACATGCAAACTCAAACAATTCCTTACGAAAAACAAATTTTTGTCTGTATCAATGACCGTAAAGGAGAATCCCCAAGCTGTGGGGACCATCAAGGGGAAGCCGTATTCAAAGAATTAAGGCGAATCGCGAAAGAAAAAAGTCTCCATCCCCGTATCCGCGTCGCGCAGGCGAAATGTTTAGGACAATGTAATAAAGGTGTGACGATTATGGTTTATCCTGAAGGCATTTGGCATTCGGGTGTACGATTGAAGAATGTGGAAGAATTGGTAGAAAAATATTTTAAATAAATATTATTTCAAAGGGAAAAATGAGCCTTTTTGACAAAAATATTTCTGAAGAAAAAAAAGCGTCTCTGGAATTCGCCGAAGCGGCACGCGAGGCCGAGTGGAAATATCCGAGTTTTGCCTTACACTTGTTTCACGGCGAAGTTAATTGGCCGCTGATTTTTCCTTTCCCCAAACAATCCGATCAAGAAAAAAAAGAAGGCGATACCTTCCTGCAAAAATTAGAAGAATTCCTTAGAAAAAATCTTGATCCCAATGAAGTCGATAAAACGGGAATTATTCCCGAGCATGTCGTCAAAGGACTAGCCGAATTAAAAGCCTTCGCCATCAAAATTCCCAAAGAATATGGCGGCCTGGGGTTAAGCCAGGTCAATTATAATCGCGCCATGCACCTCTTGGCCAGCTACTGCGGTTCAACGACTGTCCTTTTATCCGCTCATCAAAGCATTGGCGTTCCTCAGCCTCTGAAATTATTTGGCACCGAGGAGCAAAAGAAAAAATACTTCCCGATGTTCGCTAAGGGGATGATTTCGGCCTTTGCCTTAACCGAGCTTGAAGCCGGATCTGATCCCCGAAACATGAAAACCATGGCAACGCCTATTGAAGACGGAAAATATTTTCTACTTAATGGCGAAAAACTTTGGTGCACCAATGCTCTGATTGCCGGCGTGCTTGTTGTCATGGCCGTGACGCCGCCTAAAATAATCAAAGGCAAAGAAATCAAGCAGATTACCGCGTTTATCGTCGAGACAAATAGTCCAGGATTTGAAATTATTCACCGCTGTCAATTCATGGGACTGCACGGGATTCAGAACGGCTTAATCCGTTTTAAAGATGTTAAAGTCCCCAAAGAAAATATTATTTTAGGAGAAGGGGAGGGACTAAAACTTGCCTTAACGACCCTTAACACGGGACGCCTGACGATTCCAGCCGCTTCCGTCGGTATTTCTAAATGGTGCCTGTATGTGGCCCGCACGTGGGCCAAGACAAGAAAACAGTGGGGCGCCGCCATTGGTGAGCATGAAACGATCGCCCTTAAATTAGCGTATATCGCCAGTCACACGTTTGCGCAGGAGGCCGCGACCTGGCTTACCTCATTTATGGCGGATGATAAAAAAAGAGATATCCGTCTTGAGGCGGCTATGGCCAAACATTTCTGTACTATTCACAGCTGGCAGATTGTCAATGAAACCTTACAAATTCGCGGTGGGCAAGGATATGAAACGCAGGAATCATTGAAAGCGCGCGGGGTCGAAGATTGGCCGGTTGAACGCGTGTTAAGAGATACGCGAATTAATTTAATTATCGAGGGCACAACGGAGATTATGCATCTTTTTATTGCCCGCGAGGCCCTCGATCCTCATTTGGGACGACTTAAAATTTTATTAGGGTCTTCTAGCCCGCTTAAAAAAATTAAAACTATTTTTTATTATTTAAGATGGTACCCAACGCTTTGGGGAATTAAAACAAACAACTTTCAGGATCTTCATTCTCAACTTCAGCCCTTTGCTATTTACATCCAAAGGGCAAGTCAACGCCTAGCTAGAGAAATATTCCATCAGATGCTGCGTTATCAGAAAAAATTAGAAGCAAAGCAGGCTATCCTAAACCGTATCGTCGATATCGGGACGGAACTCTTTGTGATGACCGCGACCTGTTCCTATGCCGACTCGCTTAAAAATGTTAAAGGCCAGGAAAACGCGTTAGAACTAGCTGATCTTTATTGCCGCACAGCCCGAAAACGCATTGAATCGCTCTTTAAAGAAAATCAATCGAATGAAGACCGGGAAGCCCGCCACATTTCCAAGAAACTTCTAGCCGCGGAATTTGAATGGCTGGAAAATGAGATTATAAAATAATGCCTAACATATTTTCTCTCATTAAACGCTTTAATCTTGTTCGAGGAATCCCTCTTTTTAGCAAGCTTAATTGGCTTGAAATCCGCCGCATTGCCAAAAAGGCAATCGTTGAAGAGTACAAGAAAGGTGACTTTATCCGGAAGGAAGGAGACCCCCCCGATTTTTTTTATTGTCTTGTCTCAGGCCGCGTTCAATCCTACAAACATAACTTCTTTGGCCACAAAGAAAATGTAGAATTCATCCACCGAGGCATGCATTTGGGCGTTATTTCCGCGTTAACAGGGGAAGCTCACTCCCTTACGTACGAAGCCCTTAACGATTCCGTGGTCTTGAAAATCCCCCGCGGAGATTTTCATAATATTCTTAAATATATTCCTCAACTAGGCGTTGAATTAAGTCAAATCCTTTCCAAGCGAGTACGAAGCCATGTGCAAGGCACTCGCTCATTTTACGAAAGTAAAATTATTTCTATTTATAGTCCGACGAAGGGAAGCGGGAGTTCTACTTACGCTGTTCATTTAGCCCTCAGCCTTCAAAAAGAAACCAAAAAAAAGGTCATTCTTATCAATATCTATCCCAAACAAAAATTGGAAGACGAATCTTCCCGCGGAATGGATGCCTCCTTTCTTGACCTGAAACACATCGATGGCGATTCCGAAAAAATTTTCTCGAATATTGTTAAAGACAATTTAAATATTCATTTATTAAACGTGGTTTTCGACGTCGGTGAAAACTTTTTAAAAAAACAAATCAGCCCTCTTGTGAGCACTTTGGTCGGCGACTATCATTACGTGATTGTCGATCTCCCCAATGAAATGGATGATTTTGTTCTTGAAGCCTTAACCCAATCGGACTTAATTCATCTTGTTACCTTAGACCAAAGAGAAGACCTTGGGTTAACCCGACGGGTTATTGATAATCTCGAATTAACCTTTAAGGAACGCTTTAAAGAAGACAAAATTCATATTATCTTGAGATCAGCTCATGACAAACTTGATTTGTCTTTTGAGGAGATTGGTCAAGCTCTTGATTTTAGTGTTTATACAGTTCTTCCCTTCGCTGAACCTTCCTCATTCAAACCAGAGGGACATTCCCAATATCTAACGATTTATCAATGCGATAGCCACAGTGAATACGCACAAGCCGTAACCAGGATCGCTCGTCAAATCGGAGGAGTCAGGATTGGCCTTGCCTTAGGCGGAGGAGCGGCTTTAGGCATTGCCCATATCGGAATTATTAAAGTTTTGGAAGAAGAGAATATCCCTGTTGATATCATCGTAGGGAGCAGCATGGGAGCCATCATCGGAGGATTATGGGCGATAGGAAATAATGCCGAAAATATTAAGAAAATTGCTCAAGAATTTTCAAGTAAAGGATCTTTATTTAAACTCATTGACCCGGTTTTTCCTCCCAAGTCAGGATTAATCGCAGGTGGCTCAGTGAAAAGATGGGCCAAGAAACATTTTGGGAATAAAACATTTTATGAAACAAAAATTCCTTTTAAAGCCACAGCCTATGATCTTATCCGACGCCAAGAGCTAGTTTTAGAAAACGGTTTAATCATAGACGCTCTGAGAAAAAGCATCGCGATTCCAGGCGTTATTGAGCCCGTCAGAGTCAAAGACCAACTCATTATTGATGGGGGAGTCCTTAACCCTCTACCGACCAATGTCCTTGCGGATATGGGCATTAAGAAAATCATCGCTGTCAACGTGCTTCAATCTCCGGAAGATGTTTCTCACGGGTTCGATATGTTCCAGCAGGCGCAAGAACAACAAAAAAGAATTGCATTTTTAAAGTCTCCTTTCCAATACCTAAAATTTAAACTACACCAGTTTAACAACTTCATTTTTTCCCCTAATATTCCGGATATCATTGTCCGGACCCTTCAAGCGAGTGAATATGTTATTGCCGAACAAAGCGCTCGTAAAGCCAATATCGTCATCCATCCGGATTTGGTAGGTTTTGGTTGGTTTGAACTTTATCGGGTAGATGATCTTATCGAGCGTGGAGAGCAAGCCACTCGCGCTCTTCTGCCAAAAATCAAAAAACTGATAGAAGAATGAGCGCAGCCAAGTCATTGACAGGCCAAGGAAATACGGTATATAATTAAGACTTTTGGAGGAAATTGATGGGTGTCGTATGGTTTTACACGTTGGCCAGCGTTTTTTTGGTAAGCGCCCTTTCTCTTGTTGGGATGATCAGCCTTGCTTTAACCGGAGAACGATTAAGCAAGGTCTTGTTTCTATTGGTCGGATTTGCCGTCGGAGCTCTCTTTGGAGATGCCTTCATCCATCTTCTCCCGGAGTCTTTTGAACGATTGGGAGGAGGCGTGCTTACTTCCCTGTTGGTCATTTTAGGAATATTTCTCTTTTTTGTCTTAGAGAAATTCATTCATTGGCGACACTGTCACATCCCGGTCTCAAAGCAGCATCAACACCCCTTAGTGACGATGAATTTAATTGGGGACAGTATCCATAATTTAATCGATGGAATTCTTATTGCCGCCAGCTATATGGTCAGTATTCCTATTGGTCTTACCACGACACTCGCGGTCATTTTACATGAGATCCCTCAGGAGATCGGCGATTTTGGCGTACTTTTACACGGCGGATTATCTGTTCGTAAAGCCTTACTCTATAATTTTTTTACCGGTCTTATCGCCGTTGGTGGAGCATTAATCACTTTAATTTTAGGCCAAAATATAAGCCACATGACTCTTCTTTTTCTCCCCATTACCGCCGGTGGTTTTATTTATATTGCCGGCTCAGACTTAATTCCTGAGCTTAAACACGACACGCGCCTTAAAACCTCTTTAGGACAATTTGTAGCCATCCTTTGTGGGGTTGCTGTGATGGCATTATTAGCCTTATGGGAATAAAAAAAATCAAAGCAGGAACCCGATCAAGCCCTTTAGCCAGGGTTCAAGTTAAAGAAATTTTTTCCCTCTTAGCTGAACAGGGGAAAAATATCTCCTTTGAAGAAGTTATTTATCAAACTCACGGCGACCGAGACAAAAAAACTCTCCTGACTGACAATCTCCTAGATGATTTTTTTACCGATACTTTGGATCAAGCGCTTCTAAACAATGAAATTGACATTGCTATTCACAGTGCCAAAGATTTGCCTAAGAAAATAAATGATGATTTAGAAATCTTTGCGCTGACCAAAAGCCTAGATGACACTGATGCCTTCGTGGGAAAGGGTAAATTTAGTGAACTCAAACCCGGAGCTAAGGTAGGGACAAGCAGTTTCTTGCGTCAAAAATCGCTGAAAGAATTAAACCCCAACCTTCGGTGCGTGGATATCCGCGGCACAATCGCGGAGCGTATTCAGTTAATGGAAAAAGGTTTTTGCGACGGGGTTATCGTGGCTACTGTTGCCTTAAAAAGACTGAAACTAGGCCATCTTATTAAAAACATTATGCCGTGGGAAGGAACACCTTTGCAAGGGTCGCTCGCCGTTGTTGGAAAAATAGGTCGAGATGACCTTAAGAAAATATTCACCAGCATCGATATCCGCAAAAAATTCGGGAAGGTTTATTTAGTCGGAGCAGGCCCCGGAGATCCCGGATTAATCACTGTGAAGGGCCTTGGAATTTTAAAAAAGGCGGACTGTATTTTTTACGATTATTTAGCCCCTGAAGAGGTCCTTAAACACGCCCCTAAGGCCAAAAAAGTTTACGTGGGCAAACGCAAAGGTGAACACGCTCTGCCACAACCCGAATTAAATAAACTCATTCGGCAAAAAGTTACCCAAGGGAAAACCGTTGTACGCCTTAAAGGAGGCGACCCTTTAATCTTCGGCCGTGGTGCTGATGAAATCGAATATTTAAGGGCCTATCATATTCACGTTGAAATTATTCCAGGAGTCAGTTCCGCGACAGGGTTAGCATCTTTACTCGGCATCCCTTTAACGGCGCGTGGCATTTCTTCTTCCGTGGCTTTTTTAAGCGGCTATGAACACGATGAAACGGCTGGTGAAATGAAACTCCCGGCCATTCCTCAGGTGGACACGATTGTCTTTTTGATGGGACTGACCAAACTCAAAGAAATTATTTTATCTCTGAAAAAGAATCACTGGAAAGAAACAACTCCAATTATTATCATTTCTAAAGGCACTTATTTAGATGAAAAAATTGTCATCGGGACTCTGCAAGATATTGAAAAAAAAGTTTCTCAAGAGAAGATCGAGCCCCCAGCCCTTATTATCGTGGGGGAGGTGGTTAGATTTTATAAAAATTAATTAAAAATTTCTAATTGACTTAATTAACCTAATTCCTAACCAAAAATTGCCAATGGACAATTTAATATTGGTTATTAGGGCTTAATTAGATCCATTAGGAATTAAAAATTCGTCATTTAATATGAAAATTCTTTACACGGGAACAAATCCTCTTAAATACCAACGGCTGGGGTCCATCATTCACTTACCCATGATTAAAATAAAAGAAGCAAAATTGGGCGCTCAAAAACGGCAAAGACTTTTCGCTGAATTAACTTCATGCGATATCGTCTTATTAACGAGCCGGTTCGGAGTTCATTATTTTTTTAAAATTTTAGCAAAAAAGAAGTATAATACTACTTTATTAAAAGCGAAGCAATGGATTGTTATTGGAGGAGAAACAGCCGCGGCTTTACGCGAGCATCATATCGAGCCAACATTTGTGGCGAATGAGGAATCCAGCGAAGGATTAGTCAAAGAACTTGAGGAACGATTTCCTTTGAGGGGGAAAAAAATTCTGTTTCCTCGGTCATCGTTACCCAATCCCTATTTAAAGGAAAAGCTAACAGCCCTGGGCAACAGCGTTCAAGAATTAGTCGTTTACGAAAATGTTAAACCGCCAAAAAGAAAGTTACCAGAGGATGGCATTCAAAAGATCATTTTTACAAGTCCATCAACAGTTAAAAATTTTCTCAAAGATTACAAAGAAATTCCTTCCCGCTGGAAGGTCTTGAGCAAGGGCACATTAACTCAAAAGACGCTCTTGGAATTTGGATACCAAAGTGAGGTACTAAAATGAATAGGTATCGTCGGCTACGAAAAACAGAAGTCCTGCGCAATTTAGTACGAGAGACACAGCTTTCCCAAAATGATCTTATTCAGCCCTTTTTTGTCGTCGAAGGAAAAAATAAAAAAGAAAATATTGTGTCGATGCCTGGAATCTTTCGATTTTCAATCTCCAACTTGCTTAAAGAAGTGGAAAAATATATTAAAGTCGGTGGTCAGGCTGGAATATTGTTTGGGATCCCAGACAAAAAAGATTCCGTTGGTTCCCAAGCGTATGCCGAAAGTGGCATCGTCCAAAAAGCTGTTCGAGCGTTAAAAAAAGAATTTCCCTCATTTTTAGTGATCACGGACATTTGTTTATGCGAATATACCGACCATGGCCATTGTGGCGTTTTGCATGGTAGAGACGTTGACAATGACAAGACACTTCCTTTGCTAGGCAAAATCGCGGTCTCGCACGCCCAAGCCGGAGCCGATATCGTAGCACCGTCGGATATGATGGATTTTCGCGTGAAAAAAATCCGTGAGGATTTGGATAAAAATAATTTTTCCGATGTGCCTATCTTAAGTTACGCGGCTAAATATGCCTCGGCCTTTTACGGGCCATTTCGCGAGGCCGCTCAATCCACGCCACAATTCGGTAATCGCAAAACGTATCAGATGGATTACGGCAATAAGAGGGAGGCCCTCAAAGAGGCGATGCAGGATGTAGTGGAAGGCGCTGATATCGTGATGGTCAAACCGGCGCTGGCGTACTTGGACGTGATTTCACTTCTGCGCAAGGAATTAACCGTTCCCATCGCCGCCTACAGCGTGAGCGGGGAATATTCCCTGATAAAAGCGGCCGCCCAAAAAAATTGGGTGAACGAGAAAGAAATCGTTTTGGAAAGTTTAACCGCCATCAAACGCGCGGGAGCGGATATTATTATTACGTATTACGCGCAAGACGTTCTAAAATGGATTAAACAGTAATATGTCATTTACTCATTCTCAAAAATTTTTTCAAGACGCGCAAAATATTCTCGTTGGCGGCGTCAATAGCCCCGTCCGCTCTTTTAAAGGAGTGGGGGGGAATCCCATTATTATGAAATACGGCCATCGATCTCAAATTTTCGACTATGATGGCCATTCGTTTACGGACTATTGTCTTTCATGGGGAGCGCTCATCTTAGGCCACGCCCATCGGAATGTGGTTTTGGCAGCCAAAAAAACGACTGAAAAAGGCATTAGTTTCGGCGCGACAACTCGCGAAGAAATTAACTTAGGCGGACATATTCTTAACTGCATTCCTTCCATTGAACTCATTCGCTTCGTCAACTCTGGAACGGAAGCCACGATGAGCGCTATTCGTCTTGCTCGAGGATTTACAAAAAAGGATATGGTTGTTAAATTTGACGGGTGCTATCACGGGCACGAAGACGATCTTTTGATAAAAGCCGGTTCTGGCGTTTCTTTCTTAAGTGAATCATCGAGTCTTGGAATTCCTCAAGCTCACATCAAAAACACGCTAAGCATTCCTTACAATAATATCGAAATTCTTGAACGGACGCTCCATCAGCACAAAGACAAAATCGCTTGCGTGATTATCGAACCCATCGCTGGAAATATGGGTGTTATCCCCGCCAAAATAGAATTTTTAAAACTCTTGCGAGAATTAACGAAAAAATTTAACATTGTGCTTATTTTTGACGAAATCATCACGGGCTTCCGCTTCCACCCCGGGGGTGTGCAAACCCTTTTAGGAATTACCCCCGATTTAACCTGTTTAGGAAAAATTATCGGCGGTGGATTTCCCATCGGAGCCTACGGAGGACGAAAAGATATTATGCAAACCCTGGCTCCTTTAGGTGGCGTTTACCAAGCAGGCACATTCTCAGGGAATCCCGTTGTCATGAACGCGGGGCTGGCCACTTTACGACTTCTTAATGATCATTTTTACAGGAATCTTAATCAAAAATGTGAACAATTTTCTTCCCAATTAAATCATTTTTTTCAAGAAAATAATATTTGCGCTCATTTATCAACTTACCATTCGATGATGAGCCTGCGTTTCCGGAAAGAATCCGTGAAGAATTACGAGGAAGCCCAGGAAGCGGCTAGCGACACGCTTTACGCAAAACTCTTCTGGCATTTAATTCAAAAAGGCGTTTATTTCCCGCCGGCTGATCTTGAATCTTTTTTTATCTCCGGGATTCATGCAAAAAAAGAGTTGGAAGAATTGTCTTCAGAGATTAAAATCTTATTAGGTAAAACAAAAAGGAGGGAACAAACATGACATGGTTAATTATTATTTTAGTAGTTGTAGGTGTTGTTTTGTTACTAAAGTTCGCTAAAAAGGGAGGATGTTGCGGTGGCAAAGGCACTTCCGACGCTTCAAGTGGTGAAAAAAAAGAGGGAGGATGCTGCGCGCATTAATTCTTGGGATTCCTCCCCCATCAAGGGGGAGGAATCAATAATTTATGTCACAATGCATTACATCAAAATACTCCCATGATTAAAAATAAACAAAATCGTCTAAATATATTGTGTAAACGCCCTTGGGGCCAATACAAAAAACTTTTTCAAGAATCCGGAGTCTGGGTTAAACGCGTGGAAGTGCGCCCTGGAGCCCGCTTAAGCCTCCAAAAACATAAATATCGATCTGAAAAATGGATTATTGTTTGCGGAGAAGGTTTGGTTGTTTTAGGCAACAAAAAAATCAAAGTCGAAGCTGGAAGTGTTGTTGATGTGCCCTTAGGCATGGTTCATCGGATTGGGAACACTGGGAAAGGTAAACTCATTTTTATTGAAGCAGCTTGCGGACAGCGCCTTTCGGAAAAAGATATCGTTCGTTACCAAGACGATTATCAAAGGGAAAGCAAGTTGTGATATGGATAAATGTTTAATTACTGGCGGCGCGGGATTTATTGGTTCATCGATTGCGGAAGTCCTCACCCAAAAGGGGCATTTTGTCCGTGTTTTGGATAATTTCTGTTCAGGGAAAAAAGAAAACCTAGCCTTTGCTCAAGGTTTAGGGAAACTTAAATTTGAACTTATTCAAGGTGACATCCGCAACCCCAAAACTTGCGAAAAAGCCTGTCGCGGCATGAATTATGTCTTTCATCAAGCCGCTTTACGCTCCGTGCCAAAATCTCTGGAAGATCCACATGCTTACAACGATGTCAATATTAAAGGAACTCTTTTAATGCTGCAAGCGGCTTCTCAACATAAAATCAAACGATTTGTCTTTGCCTCCTCAAGTGCTATTTATGGAGAAGCCGTTCATTTTCCACAAAAAGAAACTGATTGTCCGCTTTTAATTTCTCCTTATGCCTTGACTAAACTTACTGGAGAATATTACTGCCGAATTTTTTCTGAACATTTTAATTTGCAGACCGTATGTCTTCGTTATTTTAATGTTTTTGGGCCGCGTCAGGCCCTAGATGATGAATATGCGGTTGTCATCCCTAAATTCATTCATTGCTTACTTCATAATCAACAACCTCCCATATTTGGAACAGGCAAACAATCGCGGGATTTTACCTACATTGACGATGTTGTTTCAGCCAATATTTTAGCAGCAACAACACCTAATCTTAAGCACGAAATTTTCAATGTCGCCAGCAGCCAAGATAAAAGCATCTTAGAACTTGTAAAGAGCTTAAATAAAATTATGCATAAAAATATAAAACCTCAATTTTATCCAGCTAGGGCAGGGGATGTCTTCAAAACCCACGCAAGCATTCTCCAAATAAAGAAAAAACTTCAATTTAACCCTCAAATAGACCTTGAAGAAGGTTTAAGGCGTACGATTTTCTATTTCAAAAACTCATCTTAAATATCTTGCCGAGTAACTATTCCTTTCCCTGTATTTATAAAAATTAATGATTTTTCTTTTGAATTTTAACGCGGGTGCTATAATGACCGTATGCTCGCAATAACTAACCATTTATTATGAGCAATTGCTCATAATAAATATGGGTTAAAGAATTATGCCTGTTGGACGACACAAAAAAGTTAGATATATCCAAAAAATGCCGCGGATTGTTCAATTTAGCCCTAGAGGCAAAGCAGGCCGTCCGGACGAAATTGAGCTAAAAGTGGACGAATTTGAAGCCATCAAATTAAACGATTTTCAGGGCTACAACCAGTCCGAAGGAGCCCAAGCCATGGGCATATCTAGGCCAACTTTTGGCAGGATTTTAAGAGAAGCTCGCAAAACCATCGCCAACGCCTTGGTTAACGGCAAAATCATACGTATTCGGATAGGGAATGTTCAAGTGGGCGTAAAACAAAAAAATTTACTTGCCAAAAAAGAGCTAAACGGAATTCGATTAGAAGAGAAAACAATCCGCCAAAATATTTTCAAATATCCCCAAAAAGAAAAAGAAGCTGAATCAGCCACAAGTTTTGCCCAAAAACCCTCCTAAAAGCTTATTTTTTTTAAAAATATTCAGATTCCAATACAACTTCATATAATATATCTTATGTCAAATACGATATATGCGGGTTCCATCTATTAAGTCATTGCAAGGCAATGCTTTATATAGATATTAACTTTGCCTGTGGAAAACTATACTTAAAGAGGAATTGTTTCTGGTGTTTTTTGATGCGGCGTCATCGCTTCCAGGGACTTCATTTCAACCTCCGCAAGGACAAAATTAGGGTCCTGAGGGCTGCTAAAATACTGCCTGAGCATGGGGATATTGTTCCAAATGGTCTCTTTTTTATTCTTGTCTTCACTGAGAGAGGCTTTCCCACTTACCCGGCAATACCACATTTTGCGGTCTACGAAGCAGATTTCAACCAGGGGGTTTTGTTTAATCTGGGGAATCGTTCTTGAACGCGGCAAAAGAGCAAGCAGTAATTCTCCTTCTTCGGTTAAATAAGGCATCATTGGCCGTACCCGCGGCTGACTGCCTTCTGTAGTAGCCAAAAATCCAAATCCTGCATCCCGAATGAGGTCAATCATTTCATCTTTGGTCATTTTATTCGCTCCTTTTGAATTTATCTGTCCCTACAAATGAGACATTTTTATGTTTGATGATTTCAGCAGAAATGGATACAGCAATTTCTTCAGGCGTCTGAGCCCCCAAATCAATCCCTGCCGGAATATTAATTCTTTGAAGATTTTTTTCAGGAATTCCCATTTTTTTGAGTCGATTAAAAAATTTAATTTTTTTTGCCTTACTTGAGATGACTCCAATGTAAGCGGCTTTTGAATGAAGTACTATTTTTAGACATTCAAAATCAAATTCATTGCCCTGAGTGACAACCATAACGTGGGTTTGTGAATCAACAGAGATTTTCCCAAGTTTTTCCGCGTATTCACCCAAAATAATTTTATCTACATGCGGAAAGCGTTCTTTTGAAGCGAATTCAGGCCGGTTATCTAATATGGTTACCTTAAATCCAAGCATTTTTCCTAGGACAGATAAGGGAAGCGCAATATGCCCTCCCCCGCAAATAATAAAATGCTGCTGGCCAAGGAAGGGCTCAATGAAGACTTTCATCTGGCCGCCGCAGACCGACTGCCCTTCTTCCCCAAAATAGTCATAACTGACAAGGATCGGTTTCCCGGCCTTAAGAGTCTTTAAACATTCCTCCCTGGCCGCTTTTTCGTTGCGCCCCCCTCCTATTGAGCCAAATAAACTTCCGTCTTCTAAAACAATCATTTTGGCGCCCGCTTTGCGAGGAGTTCCTTTAGGGGTAGAATCTACCACCGTGGCAAAGGCGTAACTTTGCCCTTTTTGAGCTGCTTCGTAGGCTTTGATGAGGAGTTCGTGATCCATGTCCTTAAAGGACACAGGACACATGTCACAAGTCACAGGTAAAGCTTTCTTGTGTCTGGTGTCGTGTGTCTTGTGTCTATTTCTTCACGTACGCCTTAATAATCTTCTGCTCTTCCACCGGTTTATCGCCAGGACCTGTTTGCGCATTTTCAATTTTTCTCACCACGTCCATACCGTTTATAACCTCACCAAAAATGGTATGCCGCATGTGAAGCCAAGGGGTTTTAGCTGTGGTAATAAAAAACTGGCTTCCATTTGTACCTGGTCCGGAATTCGCCATCGCCAAAATCCCTGGACGGTCAAATTTTAATGTAGAGGAAAATTCATCTTCAAATGTGCCTCCCCAGAAACTTTCTCCACCGCGGCCGGTCCCTGTGGGGTCTCCACCCTGAAGCATAAAATTTTTAATCACCCGATGAAAAATAATCCCATTGTAATAACCTTTCTCAATAAGACCAATCATATTCTCGCATGTTTTAGGGGCGAATTCCGGGAATAACTTAATTTCGATAGTTCCCTGATTTGTTTCAAAAGCAACAACTGGATTACTAGCCTGTTCCTTCACGATTTCTCCTTCCTGAGCCTGGATAAAAGGACACATTAAAAATGAAAAACATAAACATAAAATTATTTTTCTAAACATTTTCTTCTCCTTTCGTCTCTTTGTCAATTTCTTCTTCATTTTTAATCTCTGTTTTAACATCTGTCGGCGCTTCTTCTTTTGTCGGAATTTCTGTGGGAGGAGTTACAGGTGGAATATTCTTCGGAGGCTCTAGCTTGCCCTGCTTTTTTATTAAATTTTCAATTTCCTGTTCTTTTCGAAGAATTTCTTTTTCCAATTTAGTGACCTTTGCCTCTAATTGATTAATCCTTTTCTGACAACCTTCTGTCTCTGTCTTTGCCGAGATTAATTCAATTTGAACATTGTGAGATCGATCCTTAACATCTTTTAATTCTTTTTCTAAGATATCTTTGACCTTATTAAACTCTTTTCTTGTCCTTAATTCTGTCTCCAGCGACCTCTGTATCTTTTCAAGCTCAGAACTTTTTTCTTTAAAGAGGGAATCTAGCTTTTCGTATTTTTCCTTTAGCTCATGCATCTGGAGAGTTAAATCAATTTCTTCTTCAATATGTTTTTCTTCCTCTTTAGACAATGTGGAAGAAACCATTTTGGGTGCATCTTTGGGCACAGCAGCAGGACGATCCAATAAAAGGTCTGGAGATAATTTTTCTTCTTTGCTCGTATCCTTTTTAAGAAGAACCCATCCGATGATTCCTAACCCAATGCCACAAATCAAAACAAATATCCCGAACAAGATAACCAAAAATTTCTCCTTAAATTATTTTTTAAAATATTTTTTGGTATATAATAATTTTATGATTTCCTGTATCCTACTTTCAGCCGGTTTAAGCAGCCGTTTTGGCTCTCCTAAGGCACTCGCGCAGATAAACGGCAAAACAATCATTGAACATTTATTAAAAATTTGCGTGACCCTGCCCTTAGATCAAATTATCGTTGTCTTGGGGGCTAGTGCCGAAGAAATAAAGCCGCGTATATTAGAGCATAAAAAAGTCAATGTTGTCTACAATAAAAATTACAAAATGGGGCAGACTTCTTCGTTTAAGGCGGGCGTTAAAAACATCTCTTTGAAAAGTACGGGGATTATGCTTCTTCCCGTGGATTATCCTTTAGTTAAAAAAGAAACCTTTGAGCTTTTAATTAAATGCTTTTCGAGGAAGAGACCTCTTATCTTGATCCCTACTTTTAAAAACTGCAAAGGCCACCCTCCCCTTTTCTCTGTTTCTCTCAAGAAAGAAATTCTTGACATCGACGACAGCTCTGGAATCAATACAATCATCCACAATCATCCCGAGACGCTTCTTTGTCCCGTCAGCGATCCCGGAGTTATCCAGACGTTTAATACGAAAGAAGAATGGGAGAAAGCAATCCTTCCCATTTCAACCAAGATTAACATTTATTCCCATTAATTCCTGAATTTTTGCCAGTAGCACCTCAGGATTAAAAGGTTTTAAAATATAGGCATCGGCACCGAGCTCAAACCCAAGCTTTTCATCGGTTTCCTGGGCTCGGGCTGTAATCATAATAATTGGGATTTTATTATACCTTGTACTGGCCTTAAGCAGATCGGGTTCGTCGTTGCTCCTTGACAGGATTAACTAAATGATATAAAATCTCATCAATATCACCAAAATCAACATCTGCCTGATGACTTTGATGTATTTGATGAGTAGGCTTATAATCTGGAGGGAATATCAATGAATCCATTTACTCCCGGTCATACTGTTGACCCGCAATTTTTTGCCGGCCGCAAAAAAGAAATAGATAAGTTTAAGATGTTTTTAAAAAATACCTGCCAGGGCAATCCTATGAATATGGCTATTCTCGGTGAGCGAGGAATAGGCAAATCTTCGCTCTTAAGGATGTGTGAGAACCTTGCGCGGACACAGCGGTGTATTGTCGTGCGTGTGGACTTGGATGCGGCCATCCCAACAATCAATGATCTAATAGTAACTATCCTCCAGGCAATCAAACAAGAAGGCGAGGCTTACTCCAAAGTCTTTAAGGCATCTGAGAAAGCAAAGAGGTTTTTCGACACCTATAAGATCTCAGCCGGAATTATGGGCGTTTCTTTAGGCTTGGATAGGCATAAACAGGCTTCTTCTCATGAGGTGCGCTTAGAACTACAGAAGGTTTGGAGGATCGTAAAAGAATACGTACCGGCAATTGTAATTATGCTGGATGAGGCGGAGCAGCTTGAACGCATAGAAGGCAGCCTTCAATTCTTGAGAAATACTTTTTCCCGGCTAGCAGAAGAAAAAGTAAACTTTATGCTGCTTTTGTCAGGCAAGTTAAGCTTGTTCCCTAAAATAAAGGAGATCCATTCTCCCTTAGCCAGGTTTTTTAACCCGATCAGCTTATCTGAGTTGATTCCTGAAGAAAGCATTGAAGCTATCGAGAAACCCCTCTCTTCTTCAAGCTTTCGGTTCACTAATGAAGTCAAAAACAAGATCGTTGAAGCAAGCCAAGGCCATCCTTACATCATACAGCTTTTCGGATTCTATCTCTGCGAAAAAGCTGCCTCTCAATTGATAGACAAAAATGCCTATGCGGCAACTTTGCCCATAATTATGGACGGCCTGACAAAACAGCTCTTTGAAGATTACTATCGCACTTCTAGCCCTCTGGAACAGAATATATTAAAGGTTATTGCCGGAGAAAAGGGGGCCGTTCTGGATTTCTCTTTAATAGTTAAAAGGGTTAAGCAGCCCGCTAACAAAGTATCTAACTTGCTTAATCGTCTCTGCGAAAAGGATTGCCTAAAGAAGGTCTCCCGGGGCCGTTACCGGCTATTCCATAATTTATTTAAGGATTATTTACGCAGCGAGGTCTCTGTTTAGTGGGTTCTTTCTTAATAAAGTTGAAAAAGAAAGAACTAAAATAAGCGCTTCGCGCACTATTTTATAACGTGTGGGAAACTTTCAGTTTCCGATACTATAAAATTACTCTTTTAATAATTCCTTGATTTTAGCCAAGACTATTTCATGTCGGTAGGGTTTAGTGATGTAGGCGTCGGCCCCGAGCTCAAGCCCAAGCTTTGCGTCGCTTTCCTGGGCGCGGGCGGTAAGCATAATAATCGGAATCTTATTATACCTTGTATTGGCCTTAAGCAAACCACAGACTTTGTATCCATCCATTTTAGGAAGCATAAGGTCTAAAATAATCAAATCCGGCTTTTCTTTTTTTGCCTTCTCTAATCCCTCCTGGCCGTCATAGGCAACCATAATTTCATAGCCCGCTTGTTCAAGCCTAATCTGTATGGCCTTGACAAGCTCAATTTCGTCATCAACGACCAATATTCTTTTTTTAGCCATTTAAGCCCTCACTTTTATATTTATCAATAATATCTTCTATCTCTTTGAACTTACAAGGTTTGGTCAAATATTCATCAGCGCCCAACTCTTTAGCGGCGAAATCCGCTATGTGAGGATAACCTGTAATCATTGCTGTCTTAGTATCAGGGCTGTTCTGTTTTATATACTTAATTAATTCTAAACCAGTGACTTCCGGCATATTATGGTCTAAAAAAACTATATCATAATTATTTTTCTTAATTAAATCTAAGGCTGCCTTTCCGTTAAAGACCGCATCTACAACATAACCTTTTTTGATTAAAGACTTTTTTATTATCTCTGTTAGCTCTTCCTCATCATCAGCAATAAGTATTTTCATTTGCTTCCTTAAATAACACCCTTCACCTTCAGCGCGACTCGGAGCATCTCTGAAGCGTTATTAAATTCAGATCCCTTGACAATAAAAGCTGATATTCCTAAAGATTCTGTATTTTGCATTCTTTCCTCGGAAGGATACGCGGTTAACATAAAAACAAGGACTTTCTTATTGAACCGCCTGATGCGCTTTAAGGTCTCTAGGCCATTCATCTCCGGCATCATGATATCCAGGATTATCGCGTCGGGCACTTCCTTTTTAACAAGCTGGAGTGCTTCTTTACCATTCGCCGCCGTGAGGACATCGTAGCCCCAGGAGGCTAACTTAATTCGCATTGCTTTGAGAAGCTCTAGTTCATCATCAACGATCAATATTTTTTTCGCCATTTTACCCTGCCTATTTTTTGAGAATTAATTTTATTGTCCCTAAAAAATCTGTCTCATCATAAGGTTTTAGAAAATACCGGACCGCGCCTTGTGTAATTCCATCGACCCTGTCTTCAAATTCCCTTTCTTTACCGCTGAGAAAAATAACGGGAATACCGGCTAATCTCTTATTTTCTTTCATCTTTTTAAGAAGGCCATATCCGTCTAAAACCGGCATCTTGATATCTGATATGACAAGGTCGGGAAGATCTGTTTCCACTATTTTGAGCGCTTCTTCTCCGTTATAGGCTTTGAGGATCTTATATCCATTCGCTTTTAAACGCTCTCCTATAGCCTCTACGCTGTCTTTTTCATCATCCACGATTAATATTGTTTTTTCAAACGCTTTTGTTTCCACACCCCTTTCTCCCGCCGCGGGAATCATTTCTTTCTCTCTCATAACCTCTTCCGGATATGTAGCCATTCCAAAGGTAACGCATATTCTTATGGGGCGGCCCAGGGTGGGTTTAAATTCGTATTTTTCTACGGCGTCTGCGATTCTTTTTTGCACGACCAAAGCTCCTTTTTTATCTGTTTCTTCAAGTATGATGACAATCGAGCTTTTTTTATGCACAGATACGAAATCGTGCCGCACATTCTTTTTGACGGTCGTTTCCAGATCCCCTAATATCCGGCGAACGCCTTCGTCTCCGTATTCTTCTTTTAATTCACCCAGATGATTGACATGCATGACCAAAACGGATAAAGCCCTATCGGCTGTCTTGGCTTTTTTAAATCCATTCATAACATATTCTTTAAATATTTCTTCCGCCGTTATTTTAGGCAGAGTAAAAATAAACCTGCTCCCTTTGTCAAGTGAGCTTTCCACCCAGATTTTCCCGTTATGCAGCTGGACTAAGTCTTTAATGATGGCCAGCCCCAGCCCTGTCCCTTTTGTTCCAGGGCCCGCTGTTCTCTCGATTTGCACAAATTTCTCGAATAATTTATCCCTGTTCCCCGGCGCAATGCCAATACCCGTATCGCTGACACTGCATTCTATCTCCTTTTCTCCTGTTTTTATCTCAACAACAATTTTGCCCTTTTCTGGTGTAAACTTGATGGCATTATCAATTAAATTGGTGAAAACCTGAGTTATCCTATCCGCATCAATATAGACATCTGATAACGCCTTAGGAAATGATGTCTCTATTGTGCTATGTTTGGCATCTGTTTTAGCTTTAAAACCGGAAACGACATCCTTGGCTAGAGTTTCTATATTCACCAAGGTTTTCTTTAACTCCATCTTTTTTGCTTCAATCTTAGAGATATCTAAAAGGTTGGCTATGATCCGAGCTAAGCGGTCGATATTTCCATGGATAATATTCAAATATTCCTTTTGTTCCTTATTGATTTTGCCGGGTATTTCATCCAGCACGATTGAAACAAACTCTTTCATCGTAGTCAAAGGCGTGCGCAGTTCATGCGAGACTGTACTGACAAAATCATCCTTCAATTGGTCAAGTTGTTCTAATTTTTTACTTTTCTTCTCCAATTCTTGATTAGAACGTTTTAACTCTTCGGTCTTTCCCAAGATTTCGTCCTGCGCTCTCTTGCGCTCGGTGATATCAGTTATCGCTGTCCTACACTGGCTTAAGTCATCCTTGACTACTACGCTTTCCAGTTGAGCGTAGAATTTGGTATTACCATTCCCCTTAAGTTCCAGCTCACAAGTCTCTAAAGACTTCGCTTCAAAAATCTTCTCGAGATGCTGATAAAATAGATCCTTTTCCACTTTCTTGATAATAAAATTAGCAAATAGGTTATTGATATTGATTAGAAAGCTTCTCTCTTTCCCCAACTGACTGCAGGCGGTAAGATTTGCCTCCAGTATCATCCCCTGCCTGTTTAAGGTAAGATAGCCGACAGGGGCAAAGTCATAGAGGTCGGAATACTTTGCCCTGGATTCTTCAACCACAGTTTGAGTCCTGCGAAGTTCTTCATTCTGCATCTCCAGTTCAATCTGATGAACCCGCAACTCCTGTATCAGTTTTTGGGTTGCTAACTCAGGGGGCTCAAGGAGGGGAGCCGGTTTGGCTTTAAGTCTTTCCTCCGCCTTCCTGCGAAGTTCCAGAGCCCCCTTAAGTTCCTTTTTCTCTTTTTCCATCTCTTTACTCCCCGTTAAAGTTTCTTCAATCCTTACCCTTCTTTTTATGTTCTTCATATAGGGTTTTAATCATCTCATTTGCCTTTTTAAGATCCTCTTCCGCCTTCTTGATCTTATTTACATCCACGAAGGTGATGACCACCCCTTCAATCACATTTTCTAACGTTCGATAAGGCGACACCCGAATGGAAAACCATCGTCCTTCTGCGGTCTGCATTTCGGTCTCTTTCTGGCTTAATGTCTTAAGCACCTCCTGGGAATCTTTATGGATATCGTCATAAGCGATCTTTGGACTCAAGTCGCTTATGCTCCGGCCAATATCCGTCTTTATCAAATTAAATATCATACTTGCAGATCGAGTGAAACTCTTGATGCGCAGCTCAGTATCTAAAAATATCGTTCCCACCTCAGTGCTGGCAAAGAGGTTGTTCAAGTCATCGTTTGATCTTGATAGTTCATCGATTTTAACCTGTATCTCCGCATTGACCGTCCCTAGCTCCTCATTGGTGGATTGCAGTTCCTCTTTGGATGTCTCCATTTCCTCATTGCTCGACTGCAGCTCTTCATTGGTGGACTGCAGCTCTTCGTTTGTGCTCTTAAGCTCTTCGTTGGAGGCCTCCAATTCTTCAACGGTGGTCTGAAGATATTCCTTTGTGGACTGCAATTCCTGTTCCAGAGATGTTACCCGCGTATCTATTTTTTCTTCTTGGCCCCTAAGAACCTTTTTCTTCTTATTCTTCTTTTCCGAAGGGTTTTTGGTCTCAAATGTAACCATTATCAAACCTTGCATAGCTTCTGGTTTCATAAGGGGTCTGACCTGTAGGTCAACGGTTAAGAAACCGTCACCACGTTCTATCTGTAACCCTTGAGCGACAGTGGTCTTTTTCTGTTTCATCGCCTGATGGATGGTTGCGCCCAGTTTATAACGCAGATCCTCACGAATCATGTCTAAGATATTGAAGCTGGGCTCCCCTGTGGGCGGCGATAAGAACGTGTCAGTTTTACCGTGAAAATAGAGGATGTTATACTTCTCATCTATTAATACACAAGGAGGGGCATAATGCTCAAGCATTAGCTTTTCAGCCAATTGACGGATTTTGGTTCCAACCACCTCTTTCCCTCCTTCCATTTTTCCAACTCCAAAGGCAACCTCATAAAAAGGTGGAGGGACATATCCGGCAGTCTTCTCTACAGCAGGCTGTTTGCGTTTAAAGATTTTCCACTTGGTATCCACTAGCGCAAAAAAGTCGGTGAATGCTCCGATGGACTCTGAGGGTCCCAAAAACAAAAAACCACCCTTGTTTAAGGTGTAATAGAAGAGGGGGAATATCTTCTTCTGCAGTTCAGCGTCCATATAAATCAAGAGATTCCTGCAACTGACCAGATCTAATTTGGAAAAAGGCGGGTCTTTTATGAGGTTTTGAACAGCAAAGACCACCATATCCCGAATCTGTTGCTTCAGCCTATAGGTATTTTCATCTTTTTTAAAAAAACGTTTTAACCTTTCATCTGATACATCTGCTGCGATACTCTCCGGATAGATGGCCCCACGGGCGCGCTCTATGGATTCAGCGTCTATGTCGGTGGCAAATATTTGAACATCAATATTTTTTTTCAACTTTTCCATAGCCTCTGTAAATAGGATGGCTAGTGAATAGGCCTCTTCTCCACTGGCGCAACCGGGAACCCAAATGCGCAGAGGTGTTTCAGCTTCCTTTCCTTTCAACAAATTTATGATCACCTTTTGGTTAAGGACATCAAAGCTATCCGTGTCTCTGAAAAAATTTGTCACCCTGATGTACAGGTCTTTATCCAGGATACCCACTTCCGCAGAGTTTTGCTGAAGATAACGCAGGTAGTCCGCTAGTTCATCGATCTGGTGAACAGCCATCCGCCGTTGAATCCTGCGCCGTGTGGTGCTTTGTTTGTAATTGGAAAAGTCGTGACCGGTGGCGACTCGAACCGCTAAAAATATTTTACTTAGAATCTCCTCAAATTTTTCCTCAGCGGAGGTAATTCTCTCCGGGGCCTTGATATAGGGGTGTTTCGCATATCTCATAAGCTCCTCGGACATCTTTTCCACGGGCAGAATAAAATCCACAAGACCCGTGTCTATGGCGCTTTTTGGCATGCTGTCATATTGTGCCTGTTTTTCTTCCTGAGCCATGGCCATCCCGCCTTCACCCTTTATCGCTCTTACTCCCAAAGTGCCGTCTGTGGCTGTTCCTGAGAGGACAATGCAGATCGCCTTTTCGCGTTGATCTTGAGCCAGAGAGCGAAAAAAGTAATCAATGGGTAACCTGATCCCGTGCTTTTGAACCGGATCCAATAAATGCAAAGTGCCATCCATAATAGCGACATCCCTATCAGGCGGATTCAGGTATACACAATTTGCTTCAATCTTCCTCCCATCTTCCACTGCCAAGACATCCATTTGCGTACGTCTCTTCAGAATGGAGTCCATAAGGCTTTTGTGCTTGGGGGCTAAGTGTTGGATGACCACAAAGGCCATATTGGGTTTAGAGGGCACATGGGAGAAGAATCCTTCAAGGGCCTCTAGGCCTCCGGCAGAAGCACCTATGCCCACAATAGGAAAGCCCTTTTCTTTCATCTGAAAAACTGCTTTCTTTTCAGTCGGTTTAACTTTGGCCTTGCCGTTTTTAAAATTGGGTTTCTGTCCTTTTTTCAGGTTTTTTTCTTTTTTATTGGCTGACATTGTTTTCCGCCTCCTTAAATAAGTTTCTTTATGGCACTAAGCAATTTACCGAAGCCTTCAGTCTTTACCTCATAATCATCTGCCCCAGCAAGCCTGGCCTTAGCAACATCTACAGCATCAATATAGCCGGTGTAGATGATAACCTTGGTGGTTAATCCTTCTATCTTTTTAATCTGCCGGCATACCTCAAATCCTTCCATGTCCGGCAATTTCGTATCTACTAGAACCAGATCTGGTTTTTCGGACCGGGCCTTCGCAATTGCCTCCTCCCCGGTGGAAGCAAATATCAGATTCTCATACCCGTGCTTGATCAAACTGAGTTTGATCGTCTTCTGATCCTGCGCGTTGTCTTCCACGATAAGAATTTTTTTTGCCATGGGTTTCCCTTTATTTTAAATGTGGAAGCTTATTGATGATGTTCCAGTAAAAATTAAACCCATCCACAACTTTTTTAAACTCTTCATAGTCAACGGGTTTTTGTATAAAACTGACAGCGCCGTCGCGATAACTTTCAGCCACGTCCTCTTCGCTCTTTGAAGAGGTCAGTATCACGACAGGGATGAGTTTGAATTTATTATCCTCTTTCAAGCGTTTCAACACCGCGAAGCCATCTAGCTTTGGTAGTTGGATGTCTAAAAGGATGAGGTCCGGATGCGAAAATTGCTCCTTGTCCGCATATTTATTTTGATGATAAATATAATCAAGCGCCTCCTCCCCGTCCCGAGCCACAGAGATGTTGTTTTTGATCTTGGCCTTATCAAAGGCCCTCAGCGTCACTTTAATATCCGACTCATTATCCTCCACCAACAAAATGTCAATAGGTTGATTGTTGGTGTTCGTCTTATTCGTCATTTCGCTCATTTGATCATCCTCCCTTGGTGGCGTGGTCAAGCTCTTTTGGATTTTTTGGAATTGTAAAAATAAACTTTGCGCCCTTTTCCAGCTCTGATTCCACCCAGATGCGGCCTTTATGATCCTCAATAATTCTCTTCACGATGCTGAGGCCCGCCCCTGTCCCTTCGTATTCTTCCTGTGTATGAAGACGTTTAAAAAGCTCAAAGATCTGGGTGTGAAATCTCGGCTCAATCCCAATGCCATTGTCAGCGACATAAAACTCGTGTTCGTCTTTCGTCTCTCGGTAATCCAGACCGACCTTAGGCACGTGATTATTCTTCGAAGAGAATTTGACAGCATTGCCCAGCAAATTAACGAATACTTCTTCCATTTTGATGCGGTCGCAATAAACGGTGGGAAGCTTTGGCCGAATGCAAAACTCCACGTTTTTTGCTTTAACGTCAGATACGATCCTAGTTTTGGCATTTTCAACGAGTTGGTTCATGTCCACATTCTCGTAGGGATTTTTAACGCGCGACATTTTAGACAAGGTGAGAAGATCATCGATGATCCGAGTCATGCGCCCCACGCCTTTTCGGATCTCTAACAAGTGATCCCGGCCGATTTCACTCAATCGATCCTTGCAATCTTCTTCAAGAAAATTCGCGAACGAAGAAACCGCGCGCAATGGCGCGCGTAAGTCATGGCTGGCCGTATAGACGAAACTATCCAGTTCCAGATTCACTTTCTCTAACTGCTTCTTTTCTTCTACGATCTTTTCCTCCGCCCGCTTGCGCTCGGTGATATTCGCCCGAACCGCCAAGTATTTTTCGGGTTTTCCATCCTTTCCGAGGAAGGGAACGATCGTTGTGTCCTCCCAGTAAAACGTGCCATCCTTGGCTTTGTTGCGGACATCCCCACGAAATATTTTCCCCGCATGGATCGTTGCCCAAAAGTTATGCCAAAATTCCTTGGAGTGATAGCCGGAGTTCGCGACGTCCCGGTGATCTTTGCCTATCAGCTCTTCGCGGCTATACTTTGAAGTCTTGCAGAATTGATCGTTCACGTAGATGATCTTGCCTTTCGGGTCTGTTTCCACCACAATGGCGAACTCGTCCAACGCCTTTTTCTGTCCTTCCATCTGGATAAAGGTGGAGTGGAGCAACTCGTCCATCTTCTTGCGTTCGGTGATATCCACAATCGAGGCCAAGACAAATCTTCCTTCATCTGTCTCCATCGGACTTAACCCAATCTCAATCGGCACTTCACTGCCATCTTTCCTAAACCCGTACAAATCCCGCCCCGCTCCCATTGACCGCACCTTTGGATCCTTGTGGAAACCTTGACGATGTTGCGGATGATTTCCACGATACCGCTGCGGCACGAGCGCATCGACATTCATCCCTAACAATTCTTCACGGCTGTACCCAAACAATACCTCCGTCGCTTTATTCACCAATTGAATCTTCCCTGTTACATCCACAAAAATCATGCCGCTTGGTGAGGCTTCAAGGATTTGCTGATAATATTGCTGATCTTTGGATTGATTTTCGTTCATGATTCACTCCAACACTGCCAATCGTCATGAACTCTAGGATTTAGAGAAGAGAAGAGAAGAGAAGAGAAGAGAAGAGAAGAGAAGAGAAGAGAAGAGAAGAGAAAAACCTTACTAATATTTGTGTGGGGGCATTTGGGGACATTGAATATAGTTTACAAGAAAAACAAAGCAAAGTCATTATTTTTTGGTAAAAAAATTAACCTATCTATGGCCCAAACAAAGATGTCATGCAGTGCCAGCATCCCGTTTAAGCTTCTAAAGCCTGCAACCACGGCCCCGCCTTTTTGACCTTAACGTCTTCTAATGATAATTCCCGCGTAAGATCCTTGACGAGAAGAATTGGTTCGACTGTCTTTCCAAAATATTGGGAAAAATGTTTCAGGGAGGAGGTTTCCACCTCGCCTACCTTTGCCTCAATGAGCCATTCCGGCTTTCCATCCCGAACGGTCAGAAAATCCACTTCCCTCTTTTGTTTATCTTTTAAGTAATACAGCGAATTTTTTTCTCCTTTGGTATCTTCTAAAAAATGAAGCCGCTTTAAGAGAGCGCAGGCCACGGCATTTTCAAACCTTGCCCCTTTGTCTTCTTTGACAAACCCCAAATCATAAAAATAAACCTTAGGCTGCTTTAAAAGACTCCTGGCGACATTACGCGACCAAGGAGTTAGGACAAAAATAATATAAAGACTTTGTAGAATATTAATCCAATCCTTAACTGTGTGAGCGGAAACCTGTAAATCCCGTGACAAAGATTCGTAAGATATCATCCCTCCCACAGAATTGCGCAGCAGTTCAACTAATGTTTCTAAGCTTCGGATATCCCGCACCGATGTGATATCATACAAATCATCGCGCAAAATACGATCCACATGGGAACGACGCCAGCGCTTAGCCTGTTCTTCATTCCCCCGGAGAAATGGTTCCGGAAAACCTCCCAGCCGCATAATTTGTTCAAGGGCCGCATCGGCTGTGTAGCTGCCCTTTACTTCGGCTACGGAAAAAGGATGCAGACGATAGGAGAAAAATCGTCCCGCCAGAGAATCTCCTCCTTTTCGGTAAATATCCAAACGAGCGGAACCTGTCACCAGAAGACGGGGCCGCACCCCCTCCGTGTCATAAATCCCTTTAATCCAGCTTTTCCATTTTTTAATCTTATGCAATTCATCAAAAATGACCAGATCGCAATCACGCCGCCAAGAAGCTTTTTTAATTAAAACACGGTGTTCTTCGTTATCAATATTGAAATATTCACAAGTGCCTGGATAGAGTACTTTAGCCAAAGTTGTCTTGCCGACCTGGCGGGGACCGCTTAAAAGGACAATTTTTTGATCAAGATCGGATTTTAGATAATCTTCTAAGGCTCTTTTCATATAAACTATTATGCATGAAACTGCAGAAAAGTCAAGACTAAACTGCACTTCATTTTTAGCAATATTTTTCGTCTATTGGGCAGGTCTTGTTCGAGTTAAGAAACACTTAACTTTGATCTTGCGGCAGGGGAATGTTGGATTAAAAGGAAATGAACAGCTTCCATGATATCCTTTAACTTGCATGGCTTGGGGATATAATAATCCGCCTTGGAAAAGAAATCCTCCGTAAAATTTTCTAAATCCCGCCTCGCGGAGACAATAATCACAGGCTGCCATTTAGAGGGCGAAACGTTTTCCCTTAAATAGCGCAGGACCCCAAAACCATCCACTTTAGGCATCATCAAATCTAGAATGATGATATCCGGAGATTCTTGGCGAATTTTATCAATCGCCTCTCGTCCATCCTGAGCGGTAAACACACGAAAGCCTTCCTCCGCGAATCTTTTGGCCATAATATATTGCGGATCCAATTCATCCTCGGCAATAAGAAGTTTAATTTGTTCTTTAGGGATGTCCATTAAAATTTCCCCTCAATTAGTTTATTTTCTGATTTTTTCCTTTTGACAATTTAAGTATACAATATAAATGAGGAGAAAACAACGGGACGCGAGATTATTTTTTGGGGAATGTTTTATTCAAAGACCACTACGTCCGCTGTGAAGTTCGCGCGCACATACGCGTTGCCAACCAATTTTTGGGCGGGAAGCCTTTTCCATAGACCAGAAGCATCCGTTTGGATATTGGTGATGGCATCCGCGCCAATGATGGCGGCTTCATACTTTATTTTTTCAATAACGTCCGACATGGGCTTATTGCGGTCGGCATTGACAGTCACAACCCCGATTGTTTTGTGCGGACGATCGACGTTTTCTAAGAAGACAACATCGTCGGCTGAATGTTTCGGACGATAATACTCTTCCGTGGTATTTTTAGAATCAATGCGATAGATACTGCAAGAGGAAACAAATAGAGAAATAAGAAGGATAAGTCCTATTCTTTTCATGAAATATTATTTACCAGAAATTTCAATGGATTGCAATAGATTTATTAAATTTTCAATTCTTGAATTTTCGATTCTTTTTCTTGCAACGCTTTTATAATTTTTGCCGGCGTAATGGGCAAATCCTTAATTCGTACGCCGATGGCATCGTAAATGGCATTGGCAATCGCCGCTGAGGTGGGAAGTAGTGACGCCTCCCCCATCCCCTTCGCCCCGAATGGTCCTTCAGGGTCATTGGTCTCAATCAAAATACTTTTGCATTCTGGCATACCCATGGTTCGAGGCAGACGATAATTCGCGAAATTCCCATTCGCTGGGCGTCCTTTATTATCAAAACGCAAATTTTCCATAAACGTATATCCAATTCCCATGACCAGAGAGCCTTCAATCTGTCCTTCGACCGACTGAGGATTAATCGCCTTACCAATATCGTGGGCATCCCACATCTTTAAAATGGCCACTTCTCCTGTTTCTTTGTTGACTTCCACTTCCGCAATCTGCGCTTCAAATCCATAACTTCCCGAGACATTGCCTTCGGCAGTCCTAAAATCAATCGGCGTTGTCTTTGGATTGTAACTTCCCCGGCCGATAATTTGGCGTCCGTAATTAAAGGAATAAGCTAATTCCAAAGCTTTATCAAAGCTCATTAAAACTCGATTATCTTTTTTGTCAATGACCTGCTCAGCCTTGATATCTAAATCATCCGTTTTTAATTTTAATTCTTCCGCCACAACTTCCAGGATTTGGTGTTTAGCATCCCGCGCTGCTCGAAGAGTCGCATTGCCCGATATAAAAGTAACGCGGCTGGCAAAGCTTCCTGTATCAAAGGGCGTTGTTTCCGTATCTCCGGATTTACATTTAATGCGACTATAACTGACACCCAATTCCTGACAAGCAATTTGTGAAAGAGCTGTATTAGACCCTTGCCCGCAATCCGCGGCGCCTGTAAATAAATATACCGATCCATCTTCTTCCACTTTAACAATTGATCCAGCCGATTCGTGGGATTTGTACATTTTTGATCCCATGACATCGGCGGCGATTCCAATCCCAATCCCTCGACAAAGATGTTTTTGTTGTCCCCTCTTATTTTTCCAGTCCGCGGCCTGTGTCGCCTTCTCAATACATTCACGCAAGCCATTGGTCGTTAAAACCATTTTGTTAATGGTGACCATATTAGGTGTTGTGATATTCTTAAGACGAAATTCAACAGGGTCCATCCCTAATCCTTCTGCCAGCATATCCATGTGAGATTCAATAGCGAATCCGGACTGTACGCCGCCAAAACCGCGCATCGCCCCGCTAATGGGGGTATTTGTATAAACCCGATACCCCGTCATGCGAAAATGCTGTAATTTGTAGACCATAAAAATTCGCATAATCGCGGCCGCCAAGACCGTTGGCCCGTAACTGCAATAGGCGCCGCCGTCGGCAATAACCTCTCCCGTCATCGCCACAATGGTTCCATCTTTTTTAACGCCTGTTTTAACCCGATAAATCATCCCGTGTTTCCGTCGAGAGGCTAAAAATTCTTCTTCGCGGTTGTAGCAGATTTTAACGGGCAAGCCACCAGCCTTTTTAGACAAAAGGCAGGAGGCAAAATCCATCGGAAGCATTTCTAATTTTCCGCCGAAGCCCCCTCCTACCGCGAGTTTTATCACGCGCACATCATTTAAATCCATTTTTAAAGTTTTCGCTAACGACTCCCGGCATTTAAAAGGCGCTTGACTTGAACTCCACAAAGTCACTTTATTGGAGAATGTTTCCCACTGTCCAACACAAACATGAGGCTCTAGAGCGGCTTGGTGGGCGGCCGGCGTGTAAAATGTATCTTCTCTGACATAATCGGCTTCTTTCATGGCCCGTTCCGGATTGCCAAAATTAACAGGAAGAATGACCGCGATATTATTTAAGGATTCGTGAATCTGCGGCGCGCCTGGTTTCATGGCTTCCATCACATCAAAAACAGCAGGTAAAACTTCGTATTTAACTTCAATTAAATCAAGCGCTTTCTGGGCTGTTTCTTCATCAACAGCCGCCACGGCGCCAATTTCATCGCCAACGTAACGTACCTTCTCCGACTCCAATGCCATTTGATCAACCGTGTGCGGAAAGAAATATTCATTCGAACCGAATTTAATATTGTACGTATCTTTGGCCGTGACAATGGCGCGCACACCGGGAAGGGTCTCGGCTTTACTTGTATCAATACTCAAAATACGGGCATGAGGATGTGGAGAGCGAATCATTTTTCCAACGAGCATATTGGGAAAACTGACATCAAAAGTATATTTGAGTTGTCCCGTGACAATGCCCCTGCCATCGATCCGAGGAACACTTTTTCCTACAGGATCGGTGTATTGTTTGTCGTAAGATTGTTTGGCTGTTGTAGTCATACTTTCATTACTTCCCCTGCTTTTTTGATCGCTTCAATAATTTTTAAATACCCCGCGCAACGGCAGAGATTCCCATCTAAGGCGTAATCGATGTCTTCACGAGTAGGTTCAGAATTTTTATCAAGCAAAGCTTTGGAAGACATAATTATTCCTGGGATACAGAATCCACACTGCACAGCCCCTTCGTCGATAAAAGCTTGCTGCAAGGGATGTAGCGTGTCTCCATCGGCAAGACCTTCAATCGTTGTAATTTTTTCTCCTTCCAAAGCAGCAGCTAAAACAATGCAAGAAAGGATAGCTTTTTCGCCGACCATCACCGTACACGTCCCGCATTCCGATTCTTCGCAGGCTGTTTTCGTTCCTGTTAAACCCAGTTTGTCCCGCAGAACCTCTAACAGGGTTTCATTACCTTTAAGGTCGAGTTGGTATTGTTTATTATTGACAGTTAAAGTTGTCATTTGGCCTTTTCTACTAGTTCTTTTATCGCATTCTTAATACTCACCCTAAACATATGTTTTTTGTAATCGTCACTGCGTGTATCATAAATCTTGGTGTCCACATGGTCAAGGGCTTCTTGGGGTAAGTTTTGCGTAACCTTACTTTGATTTAAAAATTCTTCTAAGATGAGATCCCTTTGAGCAAAATTGACACAATTATTGACAGCCACTCGGGTATTGACAAAACGATTCCCTTGAAGATAAGTTTTAATACACAATGATAACATCGGGATATCGACAAAGACGGTTTTCTTAACCCTTTGGTAAGCTGTGCGCGCATCCGTGTCTTTTTTAATAACAACTTTGGTTAAAATTTTGTCGGTTTTAGCGTTATTCTGGAAAAATTCTTCGGCGGTTAAAATTTGCTCCTCTCCGCCAGCAGATATAAAATGCAAATTGGCTTCCAAGGCAATCATCACCGCCGGCATTTCCGTCCAGGTATAGCGGCAAGTGAGATTGCCGCCGATGGTGGCCATATTACGAATAGGATTAGTGGAAATATTCCGACAAACTGTTTTAAGCACGCGAAAATTATCTTCTAATAAAGGCGAATCAAAAATATCATTAATCGTGGTCATTGAGCCGATCATCAGCCTGTCTTGATCACTCCCCAACCCTTTGAGTTCCGCTACTTTTCTTAAACTAATAACGTGTTCCGGCGTCTTGGCACCTTTTCTTTTAAGAAGCTTTAAACTGTTGAGGAGAAAAGTCCCCCCGGCCTGAAGCCGCGCGTTAGGCAGACTTGCCGATAATTCAAGCGCCTCTTTGAGACTCTTAGGAACGTGTACTGTTAAAGGATTTAAAAGCATTCTTCTATCCTTTGTTAAAAAATATTTTTTCCCTAGCCCATTGATAAACTCTGGCCGTAACCTTTACCATTTCATCGGCGTCAGACTTATAGACGCTTCGACATTCATATTGAATCATATTTTTTCGAATAATAATCTTGCGCAATTGCTTGGCTTTTTCATCAGCCCCTTCGATCGATAAACTTACAACAAGATCGCATACATCAAGATGATTCTGAGATATTGAACGTATTCCTTTCTCAGAGACACAGATAGCATCCGCGGAAGAAATCGCGCATTGAAGAGCCAGTGTTGCCGCGGCATTCCAATTGCAAGCACGGAAAGCTACGAGCATTTGATCATAATTGTCGGCTGCTTTCTTTAAATAATCGCCTGCGACAGATTTATTCTCTTCTCTTACTTTCATTTCACGGGCTGTCATATTGATATATCCAACGGCTCTTTCCCATACAAAACCAAATAAGATTTCATAAGCGTTGAAACCGGCGGTTGATTTTTTTTAAACCGATTCCGAAACTCTACCGCTGTTTTGACATAAGAATCGAGTTGCACGCCGAAATAAGATTTAAACTTCCCAATAATCGTAGAAATAAAAATATCCTTAACCCGCGTAACGTCTGCCGCTTTAGCGACAATAACGGCAACATCAACATCACTGCCTCGATTGGCTGTCCCTTTTTGAATACTTCCATAAAGGATTAAGGAAATAATTGCTTGTTTAATACCTGCCTTCTTTATCTCATCTAAGAGGAAATCTCGAATTTCCTCTTTAAATCCGCCTTCGGCCTCAAACATGGGGTGAATAATTCTTTTGACGATTCGATCATCTTCGTTTAAAGTATAAATGTGTTGTTTCCCTATAATTTCAAGGTTAAGAATATTGTGGGAATAAAGGTCTTTCAAAGATTCATGTGTTGAAGGCACAGAATATCCAGCGAGTTTCGCTATTTCACGGCCTGTGGCCTTGAATCCCTTACGAGATGCTAGAATCCGCAAAATGGCAAACTTCGATGGCGAATCAATAATCTCATTTATTTGGAATGGAGAATAAATCATATGCTATACCTAACATATGTTAGGTTAACCTTACATGCATTAGCATAACATTATTGGGGCAGCTGTCAACTATTCTTTATCTTCAGACAACCGATTTACAAGACATTTTTTATAGATAATATTGGGGTTAAATAGAGTATTTATTCCGCCTTTTCCTTCTTTTCTTCTTCAGAATCAGGTGAATTTGATTCCAAAGAAGTTTCAGAAGTCTTTTTATCTGACTTTAAATTTTCCGTGGACTGAGTGGAAGAAGTTTCTTTAGGCGCTATTGTTAAGGTACGCGATGTTGAAGATGTTGGTGCGATCTCAACTCTGGCCTGCTTGACGAATGTTGTGGCCATCGGCTCATCATTCACGCGTTGGACAACAACGGCGTTCTTGATTTCGCGTATGACCTGATCCGTCACGCGACTTGACATGAAGAAATTTGCCGTGGTCGAAGCAGAAGCAAATCCCCAATTAATATTATTTCCTAAGTTAAGAGAATTTGTGTGGCTAAGAGCGGCCGTATTAATATTGTTAGAATCTTTGACGTAAACATGGGAAATGCTCTTTGTCCCTCGAGCATCAATTTTCCACTGGGAACCACTCACAGAGCTTTGCAGTTTAACTAAATTCCCGCTGGATCCAGTTAAGGTTAACGCGCCAGCGACTGTCTGCGTTGAACCATTGGCGAATCTAATCTCTTTACCGGCTGTTGTCACGCTCAGATTATTAAACGTTGTGTTACCCAAAATATTAACAACAGAGGATCCGCTAAAACTCACGGTCCCTGTTCCTGGTGTAAACGTCCCGCTATTCGACCAATTACCCCCAAGGGCAATAGTCCCCGAACCAGCGGCATTTAAAGTCGCGCCAGTGGCAATCGTAATCCCACCAGATCCAATGGTGAGATTATATCCATTGGTATTCAAGGTATCCAAAGAATTGATCGTTAAAGAATCCGCCACGAGATCCGAATTTAAAGTAATGGTATCAGGGCTAGCACCAATGACCACGTTTCCTAAATTCTGCCCAGCGGTATTAATAACCAAATTACCTGTAAAGTTTACAGCGCCGCTGCCTGTCCAATTAGCCCCTTGCCCTAAAGTAAAATTACCGCTCACATACAATGGAGCTGTTGAACGAACAAAAGAACCTCCTCCCGTGACAGTTAATTCATTAATTGTCGCGGTTCGGCCATTGGTATCAAATGTCCCGCCAGTAACTCGTACTGTGCTGTTAATAGTTCCTGTATCAGCTAATTGGACTGTGCCTTCGGATACAGTAATACCGCCATTAAATACTGAATTAGAAAGATTTAATGCCTTTGTTCCTTGGCCATTAAATACGACGGCACTTGAAATGATGGTATTATTCCCCGTATTACTCCATCCCCCACCTACTGTTATAGTTTTACCTGCTGTCGTAATTAAAGTCCCATTTCCTAAATTGACATCTCCAGAAATAGTAAAATCAGAGTTAGCATTAATGGTCCCCCCGCCTCCGAGGATTAAGCTACTGGCTGTAACGGCCTGGCCATTGCTGTCGAATGTCCCTCTGATATCAAGAGTCCCAGCAACGAGGGGGCCATTGGTTAATTGTACTGGCCCTTGAGAAATAAAATTGGTAAAGATAGTATTTCTTGGATCTATGATCTGAGTTGCAGCACCGGTTAGCTGTGCCGTCGGAATCGTAATGGTGCTCCCCGTATTGTTCACCCATCGGCCTTTGAGGATAAAACCACTGGGAGGTGGTGTAAAAGTAGCGCCACCGTTTAAATTTATATCTCCATCAACAGTAAGGTTAGTGGCGTTAGCAAAATTAAGAGTCCCGCCATCGCCATTTAAGTTACCAGAGACAGCGATTGTTCCCTCACCCTCGAAAACACCACTTCCTACTGTCAAGTTACGGTTAACAGTCAAACCGGTTGCCTTATGATTCCCGTTGCTAAAGCCGACATCATAATAAGAAGTCCCTCCAGCAAGAGAAGCATAAATGCCTCCACCCGTGTAAGAAACTAGGCTGCCCACGGCATTTGTAATTGTTCCTGTTACAGTCTCGTTGCCGGTAAATATCAAATTCCCCTGGTTGGTGATACCCCCGCTTGCGATAAGATTTTGTCCTCCGAAATTAAATGATGCTCCAGGATTTATACCTAAACTCTGGTATGTAGCGGTACTACTTAAAGTCATGGTCCCTGAACTAATCGCTACGCTCTCATTGGCCCCAGGTGTAAAACCACCACCATATGATCCGCCGCTATAATCTATACTGCCAAAATTCCAATTCAAGTTATTGCCGCCATTAAAGGAATTATTCGCGGTTATGGGATTTGTTGAGTTAGAATTTGACACAGAGACATAGTTTACAGTGGTAGATAATGGCGCATTCAGATACCATTGCCCGCTTCCGCCATTACGAGACAACGTAATCAAACTCCCCGATGCTCCGGTTAAAGTCAATAAATTAGTAACTGTCTGAGTAACTCCTGAGGCAAAAGATAAAGCCTTTCCACCCGTCGTGCAAGCAAGTCTGAAAAAAGTATTCGCCCCAGAAATGATCGAAAGGCTGTTGCCATTAAAAGTAACTGTGCTTGTGCCCGCGGAAAAACTTCCCAAATTAGACCAATTGCCAGCGACGGTGATATTCCTTGCGCCAGCGGATAAAATCCCTGTAGTAATGTTAAGGTTGCCCTGGACAATAATATCGTTTATGCTTGGCAAATTAAATGTATCCGAAGCCCCATTAATCGTCAAATTCCCGTATGTTCCCCCGGCTACGTTTACGGATACTCCTCCCGCTGCCCCAGTATAAGTGATGGTAGAAGAAGGATTAGTGGTTGTTAAAGAACCCGCGGTAATCGGTGTCCCCGCTCCCGAAGCTGTAATAGAACCATTGTTTGTTAAAGCATTCGTTACGGTGAGCGTAAAATTGTTAAGATTTAATAGTGCTCCTGAATTAATAGTAAGAATTGACACAGCGGTGTTTGCCCCTAACATTGGGTCATTCACCACATCCGCGATGATGGCTGTATCTGTAGAACCAGGAACCGCGCCTAGATCCCAGTTACTTCCCGTACCCCAATTGATTGAGGATGTCCCCGCCCATGTATACGTCGCCGCGCCAAAAATCCAAGCGGTATTATTGCCGCCATTCGTGGAAGTTGACCCAGCGAGGATCGATGAACCCGTGGCATTTGCATTAGAGACAGATACATACGAAACAGAGGATGTTGCCCCTGCTTGAACATTCATATTCCACTGTTCAACCCCAGAACCGCCATTTCGTGAAAGAGTGATCAAATTGCCAACGGCACCCGTTAAGGTTAGTGTATTTGTAATTGTTTGCGTTGTGCCAGAGGTAAAGGACAATGTTTTACCAGCGGTTGTTGAGGTTAAATTAAAAAATGAGTTTGAACCCGAGATCACAGAGGTTCCAGCGCCGTCAAAGGTCACTGTGCCTGTTCCGGGAGTAAATGTCCCTCCTGTCCTCGCCCAATTGCCAGCGACATTCATGTTCTGCCCATTAGCGTCAACGGTCCCATTGGTAATCGTAAAATTACCGTTAACATCCACTGCCGCGTTAAGTTTCCACTGTCCACCTACACCATCAAATGTAAGGTGATAGTAGTTACTGCCTGCGGCAAGAATGCCAGGCGTTGTGGTGTAATCAGCGGTTCCGTTATATCTTATCGTTCCTTTAACAGTGTCATTGACAAAACCTGTTAAAGTTTCGCCGCCTTGTAATTGAATCGTTCCGCTGTTGCTGATTGTCGCGCCAGTAGCTGTTAAATTCTTTCCATTTAAGTCAAAGCCTCCCGCCGAATTTGTGAAGGCGTTAGTCACGGTTAAATTATTTGTCGTTAATTGAAGCGTCCCGGCGGCATTGTGCGTAATGGCGTAAAAATTTGATCCTCCCGAATTGAGCGTCTGTACACCCGAAGATTTGTTAAAGGTGACGGTCCCTGTCCCCGCGTTAAATGTTCCCGCGTTGTTAAAATTACCGGCAAGCGCAATATTCTTTGTCCCCGCGGCTAATGTCCCATTGGTAATGGTAAGATTTCCTTGAACCGTAATCCCATTACCCAGGTTAAAGGTATCAGAGGCCCCATTAATTGTTAAGTTTCCATATGTCCCTTCAGCGACCGTCGCGGAAACCGTTCCAGCAGCTCCAAGGTACGTAACTGTAGAGCCCGCGCTTCCCGTCAGCGTCCCAGCTGTAATCGGTGTCCCCGAACCTAAGGCGTTGATTGTTCCATTATTGGTCAACGTACTGGAAACCGTTAAAGTATAATTATTCAAGTTAAAAATAGTGCCGGCATTAACGGTTAAAATAGCCACGGTTGTATTAGCCCCTAATGAGGGATCATTAGCGACATCCGCGAGAACAACTTCATCCCCTGAGGTAGGAACAGCCCCAAGGTCCCAGTTATCCGCTGTGGCCCAAGCCGTAGAAGAGGAACCATCCCAGGTAAAGGTCGTCACCGTAAAAATCCAGCTTGTATTGTTGCCTCCATTGGTGGATGTTGTCCCCGCAATCAGAGATAAGCCAGAAGCATTTACATTAGCCACAGAAAGATAAGACAGTGTTTGTGTCGCGCCGGCCTGTAAATTAATATTCCATTGATCTGCCCCCAAACCATCTGAACGAGATAACGTAATCAAATTTCCAGAAGTCCCGGTTAAGGTTAATTTATTGCTGATTGTCTGCGTTGTTCCTGAAGTGAACGAAATTGTTTTTCCCGCGGTAGTCGAGGTTAATCGATAAAATGTGGTTGTCCCTGAAATGGTGGATGTTCCTGAACCATCGAGGGTAACTGTTCCATTTCTAGCCGTGAATGTCCCTGTATTGGCCCAGTTACCCGCGACGGCGATCCCCCAATTCGATCCTGATTTTGTATCCAATGTAGCTCCAATGCCAATCGTTAAATTTCCGTCCACATCTAAAGCATCTTGAAGAATCCAACTGCCGCCATTTCCGTTAAATGAAATATGATAAAATGCTGAGCCTCCTGAAGTAATTGTCTTTTCTAGAGCGGTGGCATCGAAAGTTACCGTATTCGTCCCCGGAGTAAATGTTCCGATTCCCCTTGTCCAGTTGCCGCCAACGGTAAAAGACCCGGAAGTTGCCGTTAACGTCCCTCCGTCAAGGGCAACATTGCCGTCGACGTCGATATTCTGCGTGCCGCCGTTGAAAATTCCATTGCTTACGGTGAAATTATTGGCGACCTTCAAAGCTGAAGCTCCGAGAGTAAATGTCCCGCCGTTACCGGCGATTTCTAAATTGTAATAATCCGTCGCTCCAAAATCTTTAATGTCGCGGGAACCAGAAATCGCTGTATATTTCACTAAACCCGAATCTGCATCCCAAGTCGTGACGGTTATGGCTTCACCGCCTGTTAATTGAAAGGTTCCATTATTAGCCAAGATGCCCAACGTTAAACTCTGGCTATTTAAATCAAGAATTTTACTAGCATTAATCGTCAAGGTACCGTCGACTTCCAAAGCGGTCCCTGTTAATTGCAGTGTAGATCCGGAAACCGTTAAATTGTTAAAATCTTTGACATCATTGGCTGTGCCTCCCGCGTTAATCGTTTGAATGGACCCTCCATCAAAAGTCACTGTATTTAATCCTGAAGTGAATGTCCCGCTGTTTACCCAATTCCCGCCAACCGTGAGGCTCTGACCGGCCGCGTCCACTATCCCCTGGGCAATTGTAAAAGCTCCATTCGTATCCAAAGCGGCGTTTAAGGTCCATGTCCCGGAACCATTAAAGGTTAATCCAAAATAATAATTACCCGCGGCTAAACCAGTATAAGAACCTGTTCCGTTGTATTTGACTGTTCCTTTAACGGTATCGTTCGTAAAATCTGTTAATGTCTCGCCGCCTTGCAATTGAATCGTTCCGCTGTTGCTAATCGTCGCGCCAGTAGCTATTAAATTTTTAGCATTGAGATCAAGAAGGGCGTTGGCGTCAATCGTTAAAGTATTGGTAACTGTTAAATGATTGGTGATTAATTGAACACCGTTGGGTGTGGTATTTGAAATTGTAACTTTAGGAATACTGACTGCCCCTGAATTCAATGTCTGCGTAGCCGCGCCATCAAATATCACCGCGCCGGTGCCAGTGACGGAATGGCTTCCATTATTTGAATAATTGCCAGCAACATTGACATTGTAACTGATGCCTAACCCTAATGTTGCCCCACTGGCTGCCGCTTCCGCGCCAGTACTAGAAAAGGTGGAAGGTGAATTCTGGTTATTGTATTCAGTAGAAATCCATTGTGGTGATCTGGCTATGTTAGAAATGCGTACTTCATCCATAGAACCATTAAAATATTCCAAATTATCGCCCCGTTGCCCTATAAAAGTGTTTGCTGCGGTAACAGCTAGAGTTACTCCAGTCCAACTCCCCACGCTTACCTTATCCACATATAAAATAAGACTGCCACTATTAAATGTTGCGACTCCATGATGCCAAGCATTATTTGAAATACTCTGAGAAGAAGTATAATTGGTCCCAGCAGCCCTTGTCCAATTAAGGTTACCAGTATTACTTGTGCCTAACCAAGAACCTCCTGCTTTTGTCACCAACCATCTCCACGCGGAGACAGATGTTTTAGCCCAAGTTTCGATTGTAAATGAACTGTAATTTAGAGTAGCCTTATTTCCTAAGCTGATAAAATCGTTAGTACCATCAAAATTCTGCCCGGTTCCTATCTGGCCTGCGATATCATCATTTCCGTTTTGAGTTCCATTATTGGCATTTGAAGTAGAATCAGTATTTGTCCCAGTTGCCACCTCATCAGTCATAATCTCATCTAAATGCCAAACACCCGCGTAATTAATATCCCATACACCACCTGGATTTTCTTGAGAAGTAGTTACATTGCTATTAGCATAATACATTGTGATTTGGGTGTCCGTGGCATCAACTAAGGAAGGAATTTTTACCCAAGATACAAACGTCCCATTAGAAGCGGTGTAACTTTCAATTTCATGACTTAAAATAGCGCCGTTTGAACCCACAAATACAATATCGAACCCACTGGCATTAGTTACTCTTCCGCCATTAGCTGTCGTTGCTAAATTAGCATCAACAACGCTGTAAAGAATAGGGAAGTTCGTTAAATCCGTATCAACTTTTGTATTATCTATGGTGATGGTCTTTTTATAAGAATATCCCGTGAAGGTAAGCGCGCCATTGACGTCTACATTAGCATTTAAATTGTAAGTTCCATTGCCTGAAAATTTAAGATTAAAATAAAAAATTCCCGCGGCTAACCCCGCATAAGTTCCAAAACCAGCGTATTCCACGGTTCCTGAATCCGTGTCACTCTTAAGATTAGTAAAAGCTTCTGATCCAATCAATTTTAAAGTTCCTATATTAGAGAAGGCAGAACCGGCGGCATAAATAAGATTCTGGCCATTAAGATTTAAAATACCAGAAGCATTGGAAATAGTAAGGTTTCCATTTACTGTTAATGCCGCGTTTAAAGAATAAGTTCCAGTATTTGAGAATGTCAAATGATTATAGGTATTGCCTAACTTAAGGAGAGAATATAAACTTGTTCCCGCGTATTCTATCGTACCTGAATTTGTAACCATCGTAAGGTTAGCGATGGTTTCACTGCCGAGTAATTTTAAAGTGCCTGTGTTAGCGAACGCGGAACTGCCGCCTAAGATAAGGCTCTGGCCATTAATATTTAAAGTTCCCGAAGTAATCGTAAGATTCCCATTTACAGTTAAAGTGCCATTAGGTGAAAATGAATTAGTCCCTGAGGTAGAGTTAATTTTTAAATGGTTGTAGGTGTTTCCATAAATCAGCGAAGAATAAGAAGTTGAACCACTGCCTACATATTCTACTGTTCCTGAGTTAGTATCCGCGGTTAAAGTTAAGGTCTCCCCACCTTGTAATTGAAGCGTACCATCATTAGAAAATGTCCCAGAGACAGTAAGTGTATAACTTGCCGTGGCAAGTTTTCCTCCCGAAGAAATAGAAAGAGTACGACCGGCAGGGACGGTTAAGTTCGAAGCTAAGCTTGCTGTACCAGTATTGTTTATGGTAAGACTAGGCATGGTCCCGGCAGTAAAAGTGATTAATTGAGCGCCTGTTCCATTGAGAACAATAGTAGTGGTCCCTCCTGGGGCACCGCTCCCAACAGTTAAATTCCCGGCCACGTTGACCGTTCCAGTGCTCATCGTGCTAGCACTTGTATAAGTAAAATTCCCAGCAACAGTGGCGGTGCCTGTAACTGTAAGGATATAACTAGCGCCCTTAACTACCTCTACGTTGGCATAGGAAACACTCCCTGTAGTCCACTCCTGATTATTAGCGGTAGATGAAAATCTAAGATTTGTTCCACTGTTCCATGTTCCAACTATACCGGTAAAAGCACCAGTTACATTAAAAATCCCGCCGCCTGTCCCTGCGATTGTTCCAGCTGTATATGTAAAGTTTGCTGTTGTGGCTGTATTTCCATTTAAGTCAAATGTTCCAGCCGTCATTGTAAATGTCTTATTACTTCCTAAATTAAAGTTTCCGCTCATTATCGCTGTCCCGGAAGCTTTGTTAATTTTAAGGGCGGCCATGGTTGTGGCTGCCCCGCCAGTGATGGTCTGATCCCCTGTTCCATTTAAAACTATGGTCGCGCTTCCACCGCCGTTACTATTCCCAATGATTAAATTGCCAGCGACATTGATCGTCCCTGTATTCATCGCGCCAGCGCTTGTATAAGTAAAATTTCCATTGACAGTGGCTGTGCCTGTGACCGCAAGGCTAAAATCAACACTTACAGCTACTTGAACATTGTAATATGTTCCACCAGCTGTCCAAATCGCGTTACCGCCACTGCTTTGAAAAATCACTGTACTGGTCTGTCCATTGAACGTTCCCCCAGAGACGTTAAAATTATGATTAATGGAAAGAATACTATTGCCCGCGTTAAAGATTCCTGTGCTCCCGGCCTCCATAGTGAAATCATTAATCGTCATGTTTACATTAGGACTGATAGTAATTGTTCCGCTGTAATTACCGCTGAGTGTTCCTCCTATTGTAATAGTTCCATTAGACCAATTGCCTAAACTATTAATACTGCAAGCTGCGACAGATCTACTATCAAAAACAACCGCATCTGATGTCGCTGGGGCAACCCCTGTATTCCAATTGCTGCCAAGATTCCAGTTACCATCTGCTGGGGCATTCCAATAGACCGTGTTAAAAATCCATCGGGAATTGTTACCCCAGTTATTGGAAGGGCTTGCTCTGAGTTCTTTAGAGCTAACATTGTTAGAATCCTGCAAAACGACCTTGTAAAATTTCCAATTTTCAGTATCCACATTAATATTCCACTGGCTGCCTTCTTGTTGGGATAACAACCATACAGAAGCATTAACAGCATCCGAAACTTCAATATTTACACTATCTTTGAAAGTATAAGTTTTTCCGGGTTCAAAGTATATTGCTTTGAATGGCGTTGTGACAATGAAGTTATAGAAGGTGATGTTCCCGTAAAAATAGGTAGAAGAATCTGAGGAAACGGTGACTTTCTCAGCCTTTAAGGTGAGCTGAGCATTCTTGTTGTACTCGATACTGAAGCTATCCGTAGGAGGACCGCGGATGGAAATATTTCCTCCTTGGTCTGTGCTTTGCGCGATCTCAATTGTGCCATTGAGGCGGTGAATCACAAGTTCGTCAGCTGAGATCCTAACTGGTGTATCGTAATTCCCGAACTTGTTAGAAAGAAGACTAACCTTTTGCGCGGAGATGATTGCGGTTCCTGTGGTGCGGATTGGATTGTCTGACTTAAGAGTCAAATGGCTTGTGATAAGATAGGTGAGTTTGATACTATCGCCCTCTAAAGTAACCAAATCCCCAAGAGATGAGGATTTGCTGATGACAAAGTCATTTAAGGTCTTTGTGACTTCCAGATTAATCGCATTGGTGCTGATTAAGAATTCCTGGCCTGTTAATTTTAATGTATTGGCTTTAATGGTAGATGTTAAATCAATGATTTTTTGACCTTCTAAATGAATGATTCCTTGCGCGGTTAAGTTAGCGTTAATCGTAATATCTTTCTTGGCTAGAATAGTAATACTGTTTTCCGCATCCATGGAACCACCCGCAATTTCTACGTTTTCCGGAATCTTTCCTGGTGAGCTCCCTACCTCTATATTAGTAGCTTTGACTGTGGCATTGATGTTGACACTCTGATCTGCCACAATTCTTAAGACTCCATCTTTGCTTTCCAGTTTATTGGCTGTGACATATCCTTGCAAATTAACCCCTTGCTTGAAAACTCCGGATGCGCTGTCCGCATCTAAAATAATACTGCCACCGTTTGATTCAATGGTTCCTGTATTTTTAATTTGATCTGTGATTGGATTGCCTTCTGCATCCAAAACATTGGAAGATGTTTCTTTTTCAACCGCTACTGAAATGAATCCTTTTTTAGCAATATCAATTCTAACCGCATCGCCAGCTGCTAAAGCAATCGTTCCGGTTGGCGCGATAATTTTCCCTTTGTTTTCAATGCCACCCGCGATTAAAATTCCAAACCCACCTTTTTCAACTGTGATCGTTCCTTCATTTAAAAGAAGTTTATTTAATTGGTCTTGCGTTAATTTTTGGAATAAATAATTTCCATTGAGGAAATCAGAATTGTTGATGTCTCTAGTTGACATGATCACACTGGCCGCATCGATTGCGGCTTTTGGGCCAATGTAAATTCCGGATGGATTCACTAAAACAAATAATCCATTGGAATTTAAATTTCCAAGAAGTTGGCTCGCGGAATTTCCAAGAACTCTATTTAAGAGTTGTCCATCCGCGGAAGGAAGATTAATGACAACACTTTCATTTTCAGAAATGTTGAAAGAAGAATAATTGATGATGGCGTTGTTGTCCGCTGTTATCTGAAGAGTGGTACTGTTGGGTTGGGAAATTTGCGCGGTTCCTGAAACGACTTGCTCGACTTCCGGTAAACTAAAAACAAAATCTTGTATACAGAATAAAAATATAATGCTGCATACAAGAATAGAACATACTTTAGAATTAGATTGTGTAAGTTTACGTATCATTTCGGTAACTGACTACCATATCCCAACGCTTCGGGACTTAGGTTCTTTTAGCTTTGCGTCCTTGGGTTTCCCCAAGTTTGCTATTATCGTTTATACGTTTTAAAAGATCTGTTTGACTTGCCTGTCCCGCCTCTGGCGGGGTCTTCTTCTTTCTAACTAAAGTATAGTATATATATAAGGGGAAAAGCAAATTTATTTGAGCATAGGCAAATCGGGGCAAAAATCGATAAAAATGGCCATTTTTATCGACGAGAATACCCCTCACCTTGAGTGTGCAACTGAAACATCGTTTACATTTTAGACCGGGTACATCCTTTACACTATTTTAGTTACGAATAATTTTGTTCTTTCTCAAATCTACGGAACCAAGAATGTAAAAACTAAATTGGATC